>Ga0209501_10001366_pt1 | contig 27044 bp, 28 predicted proteins | sample ArcticOcean_MG_C_4_FD_187434 | JGI IMG/M metagenome (GOLD analysis project Ga0209501, IMG submission 187434) | Marine microbial communities from western Arctic Ocean - ArcticOcean_MG_CB4_134 (SPAdes) (version 2) | ecosystem: Environmental > Aquatic > Marine > Oceanic | place: Arctic Ocean...
TACCTTGTTACGACTTAACCCTCCTTGTCTAAGGCAGGCTCGAATACCCCAATTAAAGGTAGCCTCACCCACCCCAAACTAAGATGGTTTGACGGGCGGTGTGTGCAAGGAGCAGGGGCATATTCACCGCGCCATTTTGAGACGCGATTACTACGAAATCCAGCTTCACGAGGGCGAGTTACAGCCCACGATCCGAACTACGAACGGGTTTCGGGATAGCATCTCCTCTCGGAGTAGCGGCCCTTTGTCCCGTCCTTTGTAGCGCGCGTGTAGCCCAAAGCATTCGGAGCATACTGACCTACCGTTGCCCCCGCCTTCCTCTGACTTCACGCCAGCGGTCTCGCCATAGTGCGCCCTTTCCGGAGAAAGGGTTGGCAAATGACGATGGGGGTCTCGTTCGTTATCTGACTTAACAGAACGCCTTACGGTACGAACTGACGACGGCCATGCACTACCTCTCTGAAAATCCGACAAGCTCGTTACGCTGGTCTTCATCTAACAGTCGGCTTTGGTGAGTTTTCCGGCGTTGAATCCAATTAAACCGCACGCTCCTCTCGTTGCAGTGCTCCCCCGCCAATTCCTTTAAGTTTCAGCCTTGCGACCGTACTCCCCAGGCAGTGGACTTAACATCTTCACTCCGGCACCGAGAATCCTCTAAGGTTTCCCGACACAAAGTCCACAGCGTTTACACCTAGGACTACCCGGGTATCTAATCCGGTTCGTGCCCCTAGGCTTCGTCCCTGACCGTCAGATCCGTTCTAGTGTAGAGCCTTCGCAACTGGTGGTCCCTACGGGATGACAGGATTTTACCCCTACCCCGCAGGTACCCTACACCTCTCCCGGTCTCAAGTTTGGCCGTGCTCGCAGAATTCAGACAGTTAAGCTGTCTGATTTACCCACGAATGTACCAAACCGGCTACGGACGTTTTAGGCCCAATAAGAACGACGACCACTTGGGGCTTCGGTATTACCGCGGCGGCTGGCACCGATATTTCCCGCCCCTATTACTCGACCTGTTTAGAGTCAATTCAGAACCCCGTAAAAACGGGGACAATTGGAGTTCCCTGATCACGATTTCTCGCATTGTCAAGTTTTCGCGCCTGCTGCACCCCGTAGGGTCTGGATTCGTGTCTCAGAATCCATCTCCGGGCGATTGCTCCCACAACCCGTACGCGTCGAGGGCTAGGAGGTCCATTACACCCCCTACTACCTGATACGCCGCAGACCCATCCTGTTCCGCCAGAGCTTTCATCCACCAACCGTTCCAGGCATGGTGAACTATGGGGTATTATTCTCACTTTCGCGAGGTTATCCCCCTGAACAGGGCAGGTTATCCACGTGTTACTGAGCGGTACGCCGAGGCCTAAGCCTCTAGACTCGCATGGCTTAATCGAACTCCAATAGCGGTCGCCTCCGGCAGGATCAACCGGATTTCATGTCGGCCGAAACCGACTTTCAATCTTTTCAATCCCTAGGAGACATGGTTCGCTAACTGTTACTTATTGGTTTTGACAAGGTTATTTTGCACCTTATTTTGTTCCTTTACACACATCATTGTGTGTCATTACATGTATCACCTCTTCACCACAAGCCAAGCTCGCGGTTGCATTACCTCGGCTACAGCGTATGCGAGATGGTGTTCTTCATCGCCCATTGCTGGACTCAGACACCAACGCCGTGCATTGCTGTAGCATCCCGCCGACCTACCGTCCCTATATCAACCTGACCCAATAGACTGGTTTTGAGCCATCACGGCAATGCAATGCAGTACCACGTTTTTAATCTGATATGAGATGAAAATAAGTAACCTGTATAAGTAGCCAAGAATTAAAACTAAACGAGACCGAAATTAGCACGGATAAAGGGGTAAATTAACAATAAATCGTTGCTGAAACCATCAAAAATCCACTCATTTTCTTGTAGTTATTCCCGTTGCCAAACAATTCAATCAAGACTGGGAAATTACTGAAATTACTCGGTGCTAAACCGTTTTTAAATGGTCTGGCCGAGTGATTTTACGCAGTGAAAATCACTCTGCACCGAAGAACTCGCGCATGAACGGATGCATTTCCATCGCTTGCTCTTTTTGAATTTGTTCATACGTTCTGAGGATGATACCTACGGCCAAGAGCAGTCCGGTTCCAGAGGCATTTCCAACCGTCCCAAGCAGGTCGGCACCTGCAGCTAACAGCCCGACGAAAGCCCCCGAAAACAGGGTGACTGGCGGGATGTAACGCTCCAAAATGCGCTCCAATACCACCGGATTTTTCCGGAATCCGGGAATCTGCATACCCGTCCGTTCAATTTGTTTAGCCACATCCTTTGCTGACATATTGGTAGTTTCAATCCAGAATTTTGCGAACACCATGGAACCGGCTGTCATCACAAATACATAGACGAATACGTGTAACATAATTTGCCACAGTTCGTGGCCAAAGCCATCACCTCGTTGATCTAACAGCGGTAACAGCCAGGACTGTACACCACTTACCATTGAGGCATACCAAGCAAACCCGTCTGAAGCAGTTGTCGAACCGACATCATATGAACCAAGCCAAGGCGCAATGCTCCAAGCCCCATTAGCACCTAGTAAGGGCACTGTAGAGAGCACCGGGTGGCTCCAGAACAGCAAAGTGAACATATTGAGGTTAGCGAGTAACGCAGCCATCAAAATGACCGGAATGTTACTAGCATATACCAACCGAATTGGGTATTTTCCGCGATGACCTCTGACTTTTCCGTGAGTCAACGGCAATTCCAGTTTACTCGATTCAGCATACGCTACAATCAGGAATACAATAATCGACGAAAATAGCGCTATCAGGGGATTCGCGTGATTAAGTAATATCGTCTCGAATCCGTTCTCCGAAACCAACTCAGAATTGGTTGCAGTTCGCAGAGTATAGAATATCATCGGCAGTACCCCTGAAGGTGGGTTTTGCATGCTATAAGCCCCAGCAGTAACCGGTAAGGGCGACAGAGTTCCAACGAAAGTTGACTGTGCCACACCCGCTGCAATGAATAGCGAAATACCAGACCCAATACCCCACTTACTGACCAGTTCATCCATCAAGAATACCAGGTAAGAACCAAGGAATAGTTGTAAAACAATTAATGCATTTGACCAGCCCAATCCAAACATCGCAACGATGTTCTCGTGAGGGTCAAGGAAACCGTACACTTGGGGAATAGATTCGACAGGAATCATCAACAAAACGAGAATCTTCTGTACACCTTGGTACAGTTGCTTGTCTTCGGAATCTTGTAAGTCAAGATTAATGATTTTTGCACCAGCGAACAACTGCATGACAATTGATGCGGTAACAATTGGACCTATTCCAAGGTGCATAATTGAACCAGATGCACCAGCCATAATTGCTCGGAAGGAGGAGAAGATATCCATAGTGGAATCAGCTAATCCCCAAATCATTACATTGGTCATCATGAAGTAAATGATGAGAACGATTGTCGTGGTCATCAACTTCTGATTGAAGCGAACGTGACCATCTGGTTTGGTGATAGATGGGTAAACATCGACGAGACGTTTGAGAGCGTAGAGCCGGCTACTTTCTTCTCCAGTGTAGGCAAGACAGGCTAATGCTAACGCTGCACCTAATCCTAGTAAACCTATTCCGACGAATAGGAATCCAACTTGTGTATCATCCTGTAGTGCCCAATAAAAGAGCCCTGCCATTATGGAAAGCCACATCAGGAATTTAGCCGCTGAACCAAAGAACTTGATTTGCTTGATTCCAGCGGGGAGGTCTTTCTGAACAGCCCATAGAACCCAAGCCACGTACGCTACTGCCACCGCAATCATTTGTGCGGCGTAAACCATAGCATCTCTATCAGCGCCAAGAAGGTCTTCCTTCTTCCACCAAAATAGAGCACCGAAGTAAATGACAGAAATGGCTGTTATGCCGAATGCTGAGGGCTTACGTACTGCCATATTTTCTCACGCCTTCTATTTCTTCATTTCAGAGTTTCTAATCGGGGAGAGAAAATCACTCCTCTTCCCGTTCGTTGTCATCTTCGCCAGATAGGGTGACTGAACCACCTGCGGCCTCAATCTTTTCAATCGCCTTCGCACTTGCGTGCTCGACGGTCACCGATATGGCTTGGTTAACTTGGCCACTGCCTAGTAACTTGTCCACTTGGTAATTCCGTAAGTTTACATTCCCATCATCATCAATCATGTCAGAAAGTTGACTGACATTTGCAGTGACATGGACTGTGCATAGAGATGGGTCACGATTGAACCCGTGCATACCCCAATGGTTTGGCATATACTTGATTCGAGTCATGACTTTGTGTTTGTTTAGGCCAGCATTACCACGCCCGCCTCTCTTACCTGCACCACGTCCAGCTTTCTTGCCACGACCATGGTATCGGCTACGTCCTCGGAATTTATTTGTTCGTGATGGCATACTTTTCAACTCCTCAAATCATTCTCCCAGCGAGGGCAATAATTGCCTCACCGCGATATCCTAATGCTCCGCCAACTGTAAAGTGGCGTTTGATCCCGCCCCATCCTGCTGCTCCTCGTGGCGGGTGAAGTCTGAATACTGGCTTCATGTCAGTGATAGTCTTAGTTGATGAATCGCCTGAAACTATTGAAGATGCAAACTCTTTGATATTCTTGAAATCAGTCTCTGCTTTCACAACAGCATCCGTAATTGGCTTATCACCCATCAATCGCCCTCTTTCAGCAATTAGATTTGCGATTGTTGACTCATCAACCTGTCCCCAAGTGATGTAATCCTTAGCCTTTTGAAGCATTCCAGCATAAACATCATTCTCAGGAATGAGAACAGCATGGTTTACACGAGTCAAATTTAGATGACCCATTGTTTGTTTGATTGAACGTTCAACACCAATGTTAGATCGTACTCTAATTACTAACCAAGTCATTCGTTCACCCTACCTGTAGACATGAATAATTTCTTCTTCTGGTCAGCACTAACCTTGGATTTGTTGAGGTTTTGTAATGCATTGTAAGTTGCCCGTGCGAAATTGATTGTTGTCCGAGTTTGTCCGTGTGTTCGAGAGTAGATGTCGGTAACTCCAGCCAAGCGAAGTACAACCTTGCCCTTTGAACCTATGACTAAGCCCTTACCAGCTGGTGCTGGGATGAGAGTTACTCTAGTAGATCCTGACCTGCCGGTAATCTTGAATGGTACGCTAGAACCTGCACCACCACCTGATTCCCAAGAACCATTACCACGCATCACTGGGATGATGTTGAGTTTTGCACTGTCAATCGCTTTGCGAATTGTTGCTGCGACTTCCTTGCCCTTTACCATGCCAAGGCCGACATATCCGTTGTTGTTGCCAACTGCAGCCATGACATTGAAACGGACTCTTCGACCACTGTCGGTCATACGCTGAATCATATTGACGTTAATGACTTCATCTTCTAGGCCAGGCAGTAATGCGTCAACGATTTCAACCTCACGAACCGGCAAGCGGCTATTCATTGCTTGCTCAAATGTTGTGATTTCACCATCACGGACCATCTTTCCTAGACGTGTTTTAGGAGTCCAAGAGCGAAGATTTGCCATTGCATCATAACCGCCCTTTCGGCGACGATGGCGACCTTGTTCTGCTTCTGGTTCGGGAGTGTATGCAAGTGCAAGACCTGGAGCGACTTCGACGGAATCGGGTGCTGGTTGTTCATCTGCCATTTATTCAGGCCCCCATGATTGCCTTCTTGCTAGTTTCAACAGATTTAGCAAGTTTATCAGAAATATGATTGCCTGCAATTCTGTCATCATCCGGTAAAATATCTTCACCATGTGGAATTTCAAGTCCGCCTTCGACCATCCCTTTGAGGGCTGCGAAGACGCGGTTGCCTTTGGTTGAAGCACCTAGACCAATGTCTAGAACGGCACTGCTGTGACCGGCTGCGGTTGCTTTTTGTGCTAATGCCATTCCTGCAATGTAACAAGCAGGAATTGATTTTCGAGAAACATCCTTTGGCCATTTGAAATCTGAAACGATTGTTGCTCCAGTTGATGCTGCAACCACTTTGTCACCATCAGGCTCGTAAGTAACAAGTTGGCAAATAACTTGAGTATTGGTTACACGCACTACAGCTCTTGGCTGTCCTCCTCTAAGTAACTTGAGTCGTCGGCGGTAATCCGTTAATCCGTGTTCACGGCGAGCGTACTTGCGCCTCTGATTCTTTCCGTATGCCATTATTCATCGCCTCCTATTTTGATACCATCAAGTTTCATGTTGGTCTTCATGTGAGCAATGCTTCTGTAGGAATTACCCTTTGCCTTTCGATAGTAGTATCGATATTTGCTCGCATCTAATGTACCGTCATCACGCATCCCTTTTAGAATTCGGCGCTGGGAACGAATAGTGCGCATCCAGCGCTGCTTTCGAGGGAAACGTGCATTTGCAGTCCCACTTCTCTTCCCATGTCCTTTGCGCCGTCCTTTTGCTCTTTGAGAGGCGTTTTTGTTAGCCCGTACACGACTTGTGCCTTGAACTGGCTTGGCCTTAATGTAGCCCATCTCAATCAGTTCGCGAATGTCTTCCTTTTGGACAGCACTACTAACCTGTTCGAGGTAGTTATCGTTAATCCAAACTCGGTTTAGACCAACTTCTTGGCCTAGTTGTATTGAGAGAATCTCTGCCGCTAATCGCTTCTGGTTACTCAACTGCATCAGATATTCCTCCTTCTGTTTAATACTCGAATTCCCAATTCATCGGCCTTCTCATGAATTGCCGCTCGCTTGCGATTTCCAACTCGCTTGCCTATGCGGGCGGCTTCAACTTTGGGATCAATCTGTTCTAAGTCATCAGGTCGGTGGACCATGACTTCACTGAATCCAGAGGGGTGAAGTCCACGAACTTCTGCAATCTTACCAAAACCAACTCTAGCCATTGGAGTTCGCCATCGCTTGTTTTTACGTTGTTTACTATCCATACCCTTCGGCTTGCGCCATCCGGTTCGGGACAATCGCTTGTATCGATACCACTCTTGGCGGCGGAATGCTGGTTGTTTCTTGCCTTGTGCTGAACGGATTGCTAGGGCTTCTCTTGTAGCATCAGTTAGTTCTGGCTTCTGGCGTGCAACGTGAATCAACACCTCATCGTCCCACTCCTCATCTAAATCATCAAAGTCATCATCATCATCTTCGGAGACTTCATCAACAGATTCAGTAGCAACTTCTTCAACTTCTTCACTTGAATCGCTTGCACCTTCTTCTAGTCTAGTAATAAGGTCAGCCTTCTTACCTGAAACCGGTAGGCCAGCTGCCTTCAGCAGTACCTTCAGTTCTGCAACTGTCATGTCATTGTATTCGGACATTCATCACACCTCCTCAGTTTGCCCCCTTCGAGACAATATATACTCCATCTTGGAAAATTCGTCGGTCACGGTGACGTATCTTGCATGAACGCTCAATAATTGCTGCCGTTTGACCAACCTTCTCCCTGTCCACACCAGAAACGATAACATCGCTCTTGTTCATGACCTTGACTTGAACTTCTGTTGGTGTCCACTTTAGGTCTGCAACCCGTGGGACTTTTTCACCGAATAAATTTTTGATTTCAAGTTCTGAACCATTTACAGTTAGAGTCATTGGGAAGTGAGAGTAAACCGCCTTGAGGCGATACTCAAATCCATTGGTAACTCCGGTAATCATGTTGTTGATGTGGGCCTTCCAAGTCCCGCATATGGCCTTTTCTTTGCGCCTAGGCAATTCGCATTGAACAACTACATTATCTCCATCCAAAGAGAGATTTACTTTGGTATGGGAAAATTCTCGAGATGTTGACCCATTGGGGCCGTCCAAGGATAAGGCAGCCTCATCAATGCTTGCTGAAACCCCCTCTGCGAGAGGTATTTTATGTAGAATCTGATCTAATTTTACCATAATAATCACCTCAGAACACGTAGGCCAGTAAGCGGCCTCCGATTGAACCCTCCTTAGCCTCATAATGGTGCATTACACCTTGATTTGTTGTCATCAATAGAAGACCAAAATCTTGAGCAGGAAGGTATCTTGACTCCCACTTATCGAATTCTGCAAACTTCACAGCATGGCGGGGTTTGATGACCCCGCACTTGTTGATTGCACCGACTAATTCGATTCGGTAACCGCCACCGCGGCCATTTTCTATCTTTTCATATTCTCCAATGTAGCCACGCTCTGACATAATGCCGAGTAGGCTACCTAGCAGATTGCTAGCTGGTTTTACTGTAACTTCGTAGTGTCCGGATTGTTCAGCATTAAAAATGCTTACAAACGCGTCATTTAATGGGTCAAATTGCATTTCTTCATCCCTCCTCAACTATACTTCTTGAATCCTATTTCCGGCGCGATATCCCGGAAGCACTGGCGACATAGTCTCAGACCATGGCGGCGAATCATACCTCTTTTGCGGCCGCATCGTCGGCATCCCAACTCTCGGCCTATTCGAACTCCTGCATCTTTTCCCATCTTCACTCCTCCAGTAGCGTCAATCCGAACTGTTCCTTGAACCAGTCCTGCCCTTGTGTGCGTGTAATGCGGTGAGATCCTGGGACCTTTGCCTTCAAACGTCGGCGCCGGCTAATCCTGTGACCGGGCCTCTCTAGTACGACATTGATGTCCATACCAAAGATTCCGATATCTGGGTCATATTTCATTTCAGGGAAATCGGTGTAATCTGCAATTCCAAAAGATAGGTTGCCTTGCATATCAACATTGTATGCAGGTAGAGTCTTTTCACGAACCCAAAAAGCATCCTCAAGGAACTTCTTGATTTTTTCAGGGTTACGCATTGTAACCTTGCAACCGATTGGAGCGCCCTCGCGAATCTTCAATTCACGGTTTGTGGTTTTTCCAATTGTTCGAATTGGATTTCCACCAGTAATCAAGGAAAGAACTTGTTCTGCAAGTTGTAGCCGAGCGCCACCTTCACCAACTCCGATGTGGCAAGTGACCTTAGTGATTTGAGGCTTTAGCATTGGGTTAACATTACTCATTCATTCACCTCTGGTAAATTGGTGTCACCAATAACGAATACATTTCTCTCAACTGTGCCGAAATCAGGGAAGGATACTTCATTTTCCATGCTTGAGCGCTTTACAGCCAAACTTTGAATTGCGGTTACAGTGCCTACGTGACTACCACCTACAAGGTAGGCGTTAGTACCATCAGCGAATGGAATGTGGGAGATTATTTTCTGGTCTGGTAAAGAGATAATTAGACTGTCTCCGGTCTTGTATAGATTTGCATCATCAACTAAGATGTTCCTGCCATCATGAAGATTGTACTGAGTAACCCCCCCACGAATGGTGTTCTTGCCATCAATTCTGCAAACCTTTGAGTTTGCTTCTTTTGCTGTGATTTTAGGGTAGCGAAGTTTTCCGTTTTGGTCAAGAATACAACGGTAATTTTGGTCACCAATTGTTAAGACATCCATTAATCCAACACCTCTGTCAACACTCTTTGGTACTTTGCCATCAACCATCAACTTTCGAGTTGCGAGCATTCGCTTAACTTCCCGCTTTGATTGTGCTAAATCAAGTTCGTCACGCACGATAACTGCTAAGGACATACAAAGGTCAATCGGGTGACCACTAGGGTCTGGCTTGGAAATCCAAACTGTAGTTTTTCGTGCCCCAGCCCAACTTCGTGGCATTGCTAATCGTTTCTTGTGATTTGCACTCATTATTCATCGCCTCCGTTGCGCTCTTCTAATTTCTTCAAGCGAACAACATCGCCATCATCGATTTTAATGACTACAACATTTGATGCGTGTAGTGGGATACCTTCTGCCTTGCTTTCAGAGGTTGAATGGCTAACACCTTCTACAAACACACGTCCAGTCTTGACATCAACAGCAATAACATCGGCTTCAACACCTTCTTTACCGCGGCTACTCCCAAGGCGCTTACCACCCTCATCCTTGTCATGACCTGGGTTACCCCAGTCGCCCCTGCGTACAGAGACACGGTCACCAACTCTGATAGTGACATTACGGACATTAGGAAATGCTGGGTCTAGGCAGCGAGCACGTATGCGCTTGCGCTTAGTATGAAGTGGGGCGTTGGCTGCGTTCTTTCGCTGCTTGTTTGGTTTTGTACTACTCATCATATCACCTCACACAATTTGTTTCGCAGTTGCTGCGATTCTTGGCCACCTTTCAGCTGATTCTCGAGAAACAGGTCCCTTGATATCAGTTCCAATCAATTCTCCACGCTCGTTTGATACGAGCACACATGCGTTGTCTTCGAATTGCACACGAGTGCCATCTGAACGTGCGTATGCGCGCTTCTGACGAACAACTACTGCGCGGAAAACTTGGCGGCGGCGTTCTGGTGTTCCTCTTCGAACTGTGACATTGATCATATCACCAACACCAGCAGATGGATATCGGCGAGCAACCCCACCGAGATTTAGTACTGAAATTAACTGAACAATCTTTGCTCCGCTGTTATCAATACAGTTCATCTTTGACTCTGTTGGTAGACCGCGGGTTACCCGACTTGAAATCCCCTTCATTCTGACTCACCTCTCTCAATAACACAGAAAGTCACTGTCTTGGAAATTGGACGGCACTCCATAATTCGTACGGGATCTCCAACATTTATGTCTCCAATGCAACTTGGTAAGTGAGCTGAATAACGGCGGGTTCTCTTCTCAATTCTTTCGAACTTTTTCATGTGCCGAGTGTGTTCCCGCTCTACAACAATAGTTTGCAACATGCCAACTCTTGACACTGTCCCTTCAATTATCTGGCCACGAACCCTCAAACTACCATAGAATGGGCAATTTGAATCGCCATCCCATTTGCCCTTCGGCTCTATCACGTCAATACCGATGTCTCGCATTTCAGTTCCTCCTGTACTTTCTCTGAACCCTGTCTTCTGGCCTTTGACAGACCATAGACCCAACAACAGGTTCACTGTTGTTGATTGTGAATTGGATTGTATTCTTAGCAAAAATGGACATACCATCGTGCTCTTCAACTGTAACTGTATTCCGTGATTCGCTTACCACAATACCTGAGCGGCCGACCAAACTTGGGTCAGTTGCGGATACAACCTCTAGAGTACAAGATAACCATGAAGTATGCCAGTGTTCCATTTAACGCACCTCCACTTGGTAACCATTTTGTTGTAGTACTTTGGCGACCCTTTTCTTGTGGTCTCCTTGAAGTTCAATGACTCTTCCTTTAACTGTGCCACCACTAGCGCATGATGACTTCAGAGTCTTGGCAAGCTTGTTGATATCAATGGCAGTATCTTCTATGCCTTCTACTATCGTGACCATTTTACCATATCTCCTTCGAACAGTTGAAATTATTGCTTTTTGTTGCTCCTTGGCTATTTCTTGACAAATACATAATTCTTCAGGTAGGCCGCATAGATTACAGATACTTGCCATTAATTCCCTACTCCTGTCTTGCTTCTTGCATCTTTGTCTTAAGACGAGCGATGCTTCTCTTCACTTGCTTGTATGATCCTGGATTACTTGCAGACCCACCCAGTGCTTGCTCCGCGCGCAGAAGAAGCATCTCTTCCTGCAATTCATTCATGCGCTTCTTGCGTGCCTCAAGAGACATATTGTCAATTTCACGAGTAGATAGATGGGTCATTCAACCGCCTCCTCTTCTGATGTTTCAGCATCAGTTGACTCTGCTTCTGGAGGTTCTTCTTCTACAGGTTCTTCTTCTACAGGTTCTTCTTCTGCTTCTGGAGGTTCTTCTTCTACAGGTTCTTCTTCTGCAGGTTCTTCTTCTGCAGGTTCGGTTTCTGCTTCTGATGTTTCAGCATCAGTTGGCTCTGCTTCTGCAGGTTCTTCTTCTGTTGCCTCATCGTCTGATGATTCTTCAGTAACTGCCGCTTGGTCTTCTTGCAATTTCTCAATTGATTCAAATTCAGTTGTCGCTTCTTCTTCTGAAAGTGATTCTTCAATAATATCTTCAGTACCTTCAGTTCCCGCCATCGCTGGGGCAACATATGGTCCAAGACCAGCATCAATTCTGCTGATAATGTCAACTTCATGAGGTAGTTTTGTACCTGGCTTCATGATTGCAACGGTGCAACCAATGGTTCCAAGTTTTACAACAGCAGTAGATTGACCCACATCCATGTGTGTTAGTGCAGTCTCCCCGCAAAACTTGATGTGCCCCTTGAGGAACTTCTCAGTACGATGTCGTGAACCTGTTAATTTACCTGCGATGATGATTAAGCAACCTTTGGCACCAGCCTCAATTACATTTAGTACACTGCTGTGCCCTGCTCTTCGGAAGTACCAGCCGCGTTCAAGAGCGCTGGCTAACTTACTTGCCATAACTTGAGCATTTAGTGCTGGATTCTCAATCTCTTCAACCTGTAATTTTGGGTTCTCTAGATTGAAATCTGTTCTGATACGGCGCTGTAGTTCATTGATGATCTTGCCACGACGGCCAATTACCATACCAACTCTTTCTGCTTGCAAAGTTACCTTTGTGCAGATGGCTGTATTATCGAAAGCACGCTCAAAGTGCAAGCCACCAAAACCAGCGCGTTCTGTCTCCTTCATAAGATATTCACGCACCAACTGGCGCTCAACATTGCGGTCAACGAAATGACGGATTTGGTTTACTTTTGCCATTCTCATACCACCTCAGAAATCCTCGCCATCATCTGAATCTTCGTCGTCGCCAAAGTATTCAAGGAATAATTCAAGATTTACTTTGTAATGATTTGATGCTGTTGCGCGCCCACGCGCACGAGGGCGCAGGTGTCTAGCAATCTGACCACGGTGTGCAGCAAGATGAGTTATCTGCATCTCTTCAGCCTCGATGTCTTCGTGGTGTTGACGAGCGTTGTCCATAGCGCTCTGAATTAATTTGATGTAGATTTGTGAAGCGTTTCGAGGATATCGGCCAGCGCCCATCTTTCCTTTTCGGTGTCCAGCCATAGTGTTTCCACCTCGACCTTGTCGAGATCTAACAACATAAGGAACTGCCTTCTTCTTAGCGATTACATCCTCTAAGAATTCAATTGCTGAACCAGCGTACATACCCTTCAGTTTACGAGCAATTTGTACACAGTGTTTGTGATGCACATCTACGTTGGTTACGCGTGCGGTTGCTAGGCGACTACCAGCCAAAAATTGGGTGTAGCCAGATTGCGGTTTACTTCTATCTCTGCTCATCCTTTTCACCTCACTTCAATGCCACGTGCTTACTTGACCGGGTAGCACCAACACCGGGGCCTGTGTGCACAGGCTTTCGACGAGTTAATGCAAACTCGCCTAGATAATGACCAAGCATCTCAGGCTGAACTTCGATATTAACGAAATCTCGGCCATTGTAAATTCCAATTGATTTGCCGACCATTACTGGTAGAACTGGCATATCTCTGCGGTGTGTACGAACTACTTGGGTTGCTTCAGCTTCTGTGATTCGCTCCAAGAAATGCTCGCATTCGCGTGGTAGGCCGCGGTCAAGAGAACGGCGGACACGAGAAGGTACCAACTCAATGATACTGACTTGGTCAGAACCGTCCTCAGGAGGATAAAGTGGCATTTGTTGCAACTCTGGGATTGTGTAACCGCGATAGGTAAACTCTCGCTTGCGGCGTTCTGCCACACCCATCTTTCTCTTCCTTGCTGCACGGCGGACCGCCTTGGGCTTGCGGAATCCCTTACTCTTTCTTCGTGCCATGAATCATCACTCCTTCTTTTTCCCTCGCATCTTCCCAGTGCGACTTGGCGCAATGTGCCCGACCTTCTGACCGGGTGGTGCAGTGCGCGCGATTGAATTTGGTCCGTGAACTGCCTGATGGTTACCTCCACCGTGAGGGTGGTCAACAGGGTTCATTGCCACACCACTAACAGTAGGGTAGAGTTTTCCACGAGCCTTTGCTTTGTAATGTGCTGCGCCCGCCTTCATCAGAGGCTTCTCTGAACGGCCGTGTCCAGCAAGAACACCTATTGCAGCACGACATTTTGCTGGTAAATCCTTTAGGTTTCCAGATGGCATTCGAATTCTTACTCTGTCACCCATTCGGGTTTCGAGAACTGCGGAATTCCCGCCACTACGGGCAATTCGGCCACCATCACCAGGACGAAGTTCGACATTGTTGATTGGTGTGCCTTCAGGAATCTGGCCAAGTTCAGTGATATTACCTGGCTTGAGTTTGACATTTCCACCAATTGCAATCTCTTGGCCAACTGCAATCCCTTCGGTTGCAACTAAATGAGTTTCACGTCCATCTTCAAAACGAACCCGAATAAGCGGAGCTGTGTGTACTGGACTGTGTACCAACTCCATCACAATAGCCACTTCCTCTACACCACGCGGGATACGTGACTCGCCAGGGAAGCGATGACTAGAAACCCTGTTCTTAGGGCTTGAACCTCTGCGCTGTGCACGAATACGTTTTCCCATTTCTTCACCACCTTAATCAGAATGCACTCAACTTTTGTGCCGCTACATCCGCATCATACCCTGGCGCCATCTTGACGCTAGCATGTTTTCCAATCTTGGAAATACGGGTGTTTACCTTTGCTACCTTGACTTCAAACAGGCGTTCAACTGCCTCTTTGATATCAGCCTTGGTTGCATCAGCGTGAACAATAAATTCGAGACGGTTGTTGTTCTGGAAGTATCCTTCCTCAACATCCGCTACTCGGCGAGCCTCGAGAGTTTTCTCGGTAATCCAAGGCATTACAATTACTTTGTATGGATCCATTTCAATCACTCCAGTGCCTCGATAGCTGACTTAGTCCAAACAGTAAGACGACCAATGTCTCCGCCTGGTGCCAAATCCTCTGCTGAGAGGTCCTTGGCAGCCACGACATCAACTCCTGAAACGTTGCCAGCAGCCTTTGCTAGTCCGTCTCGTTGTCCGACTACAAGTAAAATTGACTTTGGTGTACGGCGGCGGCGGCCTCGCATCTTACCCTTACCCGCACGAATGTTACGGCCATCCTTAGCGCGATTCAAATCTGCGCCAAGACCGAGTCCTTCCATCATAGCGATGAACTTTCGTGTAGAGTAGGTTAGTGGGATGTTTTCAACATCGTACTTCTCTTTCTTACCATCACGCTCTTCAGCGTAACCATCAATGATGATTGGGAATTTGACATCGTCAGAAAAGCAGTGACCACGGTTAGAAACTGTATCAGCATTGATTGTAGCAGCAATCGCAGAGTTGCGAGCTTGCTTTTTAGCCTTTGAATTAACTTTCATTGTCCAAACCTTCTCGACCTTTGGACCATGTGCTCTTCGTCCACCACGTGTGTGAGGGTTCTCTGCACCAGTGAGCTGACCAGTTTTACGCATGATTCGTGCAACACCCGTTCCTTTACCATGCCATTCTACACTGTGCTTCATACCCGCTACCGGATTACGTCGCCCAACGTGACGGTTGTGCCCATACGCCTGACGGCGGTTGGCTCGAGCGGCTTGCACCGCATCGCGTACTACTTGGATTCTAATGTCTGAGTAGAAACAGTCTGGCAAATCAATTGCCTTTCCAGCCTTAGCAGCAACAGAATACTGTTCTGAAAGCAAACCTGCTTCAAACTCTTCTTGGTCAACGCTATTGACTAGATTCAACATCTTGACTTTCATCTTCAGACCCCCTGCTTGCTTGATGTACTGACGTAAGTGATGTCTACAGGATCCTGTGTCTTTCGTGGACGAACTGATTCACGGAATCTTAGGAGACGCTTGGATGGGCCAGGAAGGCTACCCTGAACAATGATGTAATCGTTGGTAACTTCTCCATATCTTAGGAAACCACCATCTGGGGTGACCTCATCTTCATCTGGTGAAGAAACACGAATGACCTTCTTGTTGTACTCAGTACGCTGGTGGTACCCTGTTTGACCTGCTTGACGGATTGTCTTTCGAACATATCCTGTCCCGAAATCTCCCATATTCCCACCTTGACGGCGACGCTTGCTGTTCTTGTGGCTCAGGAGTTTGATTCCCCATCGCTTGATTGAACCCTGCCAACCCTTACCTTTGGTGACTGCGATTACATCGAGATCATTACCATTGGAAAATACATCTGAAACTTTCAATGTTTGGCCTAGCCTTTCTTCTGCCCAGGCAATACGGCTAGAAATATCACTGCCGTTTAGACCGAGTTCCATGATGTTTGGAGTCTTGGTTGGGATTGACTTGACCTTGGTAGGTTGAGTTGAGACGATTAGGCGAACTTCACAAAGTTGGCCTTTTTCTGCCATCTCTTTTATTGCATCAATATGCTCTTTTGTATCGTGATTGTTACGAGCAGGCACTCGGCGGACAAGGTTAGGTTGTGCTTCTGCGATTTCTTCGCCAGAAGCCCATGCCTCTCCAGCAGTTTGCTTGCCGTAGTATGTTTGATGGTATGCGCGGATACCAAGAATCTGCAATGGTGGGGTTTCCACAATTGTTACTGCTCTACGGATTTCTTGACCTGCACTAGGACTACCTGGATTTTCGTCACGAATTAAAACGTGGCTCATTCCAGCTTTGTATCCTGCGAAGCCCTGTATCTTGACTTCCCCATTGCCATTATCTGGCCAGGATTTGACTCGCCCGGTTTGACGACGGGCTCGCTTACGCGGGCCAAAAGCCATGCTACCACGCTTGGGTTTGTGTCTGTCTCCCATTTGGGTTTCCTCCTTTTCGGTGGTTGTTTGCGACAAAGTAAGCCGCCGAAGCGGCGCAATGCCGGCTCGCACAGCAAAGGAGCCACCGTGACACTAATCGGATTTCAGAATTTGATTTCCGAGTTGTGGGGTGCTTGTTGCATAGCCCTCTGTGTCTGGTACCTCACTATGTGAGCGCCTCGCCGACCGACCATCCATATATGAACCCCACCCATCAGACAGAGGTAGTAATAAAGCCTCATGCAACGTTTTTGATGCTAATTAATGGCATATTATTGTTGTTGAATCAGATATCAATTCAACCATCAAATTTATTTTCAAATTGACTATAATTTCGCAGATTAAATTCTTACCTAACGAGAGAATCATTTTGAACCGTGACCTCCGGGATTGATGTTCATGGCCGCTTTTATTGAGCATCCGCGTCTCACTGCAGAGTCAGTAGAGGCTAGGGCGTATCAGATTGAAGCAGTAGCCGATTGTTTGGGCGCACCAACTTTGTTGGTATTGCCTACGGCCCTTGGTAAAACTCCAATTGAATGGATGGTGCTGGCTGAGAGGCTTCATTCAGTCGGTGGCAGAGCCTTGATAATCGCACCAACAAATGCACTTGTGAATCAGCATTTTGAAGATTTAAAAGCAGTAATAAAAGACCAGGAATCAGATGATAGCATCACCTCAATGAGTGGCTCTATAGATTGGCGCAAACGACAAAAGCGTTGGGATGCCGCTGAAATAATAGTTGCAACACCACATGTAATTCGAAATGATGTCAATCGTGGTTCAATTGACCTATCAGATGTCACGATTCTTGTTGCGGATGAAGCTCACCATTCAACTGGTAAACACTCGGCTGCAGAAGTGGGTGACCTGTATCTGCAATTTGCAGATAACCCACTAATTTTGGGTGCAACTGCCAGTCCAGGATCAACTCGTGAACAAGTTGAGGAGGTTTGTAACCGACTCGGTTTGAGGCGAATTCACTCTCGCTCGGCAGAGAACGCGCTGTTATCCCCTTATGCTGCTGGATTGGAAGTAAAAGAGGTATTTGTTGAAGTTGATGAGGGGCTAAAGTTGATGGCCGCGCCTTTACAAATGTGGTTAGAACACCTTGTTGACCAACTTCGCAGGTTAGGCTACCACGTACACACCGGCCGGGCAACAAGCAGTCAATTGAATGAAACACGAGGGCGAATTCAAGGAGCCATTGTCAGGGGAGAGGGATTAGCATACAATGCCGCTAGGCAATGCGCTCAAGCACAAAGGCTGCTGAACCTTATCGGTTATCTCCTCAGCCAAGGGGTAGCCGCATCAAGAGAATACCTCAGCCGTTTAAAAAATTCAGGTGAAAATGGCGATAAGGGTGCATCTGCATTCTTTAATGATGGCCGGATCACTCAACTATTTGAAAATCTTAAGCAGAGTCCTGAGTTACACCAAAAAGTAGGTAAAACTGTAAATTTAGTGCTAGACCAAATAGAGGCTCACCCAGAAAGCCGCGTCATCATCTTCGCTCATTTCAGAGATACAGTGCATGAAATAGTAAAACGGTTAGAAGATTCAGGTCAGGCAAAACCAGAACGATTTGTCGGTCAGAGTAGCAGAGACGGCAGCACTGGAATGACTCAAAAAGCCCAACTCGAAGGTTTGCAAAGATTCAGAGAAGGAAAATGCAATGTTCTAGTTTCAACATCTGTAGGTGAGGAAGGGTTAGATGTCCCTAGAGCAGACCTTGTAATTTTTTATGAACCCGTTGGCAGTGAAATACGAACGATTCAGAGACGCGGAAGAACTGGAAGGCATCGAGCAGGAACTGTGCACATACTAATCGCTAGAGATACTAGAGATGAAGGTGCCAGAGCATCAGCACTTTTCCGTGAAAAGAAGATGAAGCAAGCGATTGATAAAGTTCGTAGAAATATGGGCCGCCCAATTGATGATAATCCGGTTGAACTTTTGAAATCCTTCAAAGTCCGGCAAAATGGAATTATTGGTTCAGCACACGCCTTCATGATGTCAGAAATGAAGCGCTTAGCACCCGAATTAGGTGAACTAACATCCCGAGTTAAAACTACTGTAGAGGGTCAAATTCCAGATGATAACATCGATGAAACAAAGGATGGGAATAAAGGTAAAAAGTACGATAATGTACCTTCTAGACTCCGCCCTAGGGGGCAAACTGGCCTTGATTCGTTTGCATCCTCTGTGCCATCTCTAACCATTGAAGAAGAACAACAAGAATCTAACAATAAAATTGAGGACGAAGAAATAGATATTAATGAGAATCTTGCAAAACTAGCAGTTAGAGCTGCTGAAGATATCGTTCAAGCATTAACCACAGAAGCAATTGACCCTTTGGCACACGAAGCTGACATTCCCTGCCGAATTGTTGTCGACTATCGGGAATTAAACACCTCAATTGCTGCAACTCTTCGACTTCAAGGTGTAGATGTTGATGTCAAAACATTAGCAATAGGTGATTTCAAAATTGGAGACAGGGTCTTAGTAGAAAGAAAGCGGGTACGAGATTTTGTTGATTCTCTATTGGATGGTAGGCTGCTTGAGCAAGCACACCGATTGATTGCAGCAGCTCCGCGTCCTCTTTTGCTCATTGAAGGCGGGGGACTCTTCACGCAAAGAGCAGTACACAATAATGCATTGATGGGAGCGTTGGCAACGTTGACAATTGACCTAGGCCTTCCGGTGGTCACAACTCAGGATGGCGAAGAGACTGCTCGGTTCCTCATCATCGCTGCTCGTCGTGAACAGGCATTATTGGGCGCGCTAACAAAAGAAGCAAGAGAGAGGATGAAACTTGGTGATGAAATAGACCAATCAAACCCTTGGTTTGCAAACCAAATTCCGGGAGGTAGTGGATTAGATGAAAAAACCACAATTGATGCAACTGAATCATTAATTGATTCGGGCCTTGAAGCCGAGCAGAAAGTGGTTTTGAAGACATCAAAGAAAGGGGCCCTAGATCTGAAGGATGAAAAACAGAAGCAGACTAACAAACTTCACCTGCTAGAATCTCTACCTAATATTGGGCCAACAACCGCAAGACGCTTATTAGAGCACTTTAAATCTATAGAGGCGATAACTAAGGCAGATGAAGCGGAACTTTGCCAAGTAAGTGGTGTCGGTCCAGCAAGTGCTAGAACTATCTTAGAAGTGTTGAGGAAATAGACTCAACAAACTCAGTTCAGTTACCCATGACGAGTACTCTTGTCTTCAACTGTGCATATCTATCCTTGTAAGCGCCGAGTGCGAATGCAACTAATTCTGGCAAATGTATTGCAGGCATTTCAACATCACTACCAGAAACTCGGCCAGCCTTCACCTGGTAAGAATCAAGATTAATGTGAGAAAGAGGGCAAGCAGAAGCCATCACCATAGCACCTTCGCTTTTTGCATCAGAAAGTACTGATGCTGTCATTTTCAGCGCACTTGATTCTTCAGAGAGTAATGAAGGGAAGCCTACGCTTTTCGCTTTACTATCATAATGAACAGGTTCTCCACCCAAAGCTTCAATCAAATCTTCAAAGTAATGTGGGTCATAAATATCGTCATCTCCACAGGAGCCATCTTGTTGCATCACTGAGCCATAATACCCAGCGACAGGGAAATCAATAGGGTTTTTTACTGCAGCCGAAACAACATCCAATCCAATATCCTCTACCAAAACATGGAGCAGGTGACGCATCTTCATTGTCCCTTCAAATCGGAGACCACAAATTGATTCTAACTGCTCGTTTACTCGCTCACGTAAGTCAGCATCTTCTGTCAACTTGCCAAAATCCTCAGACATGTTACCTTGGCAACTAGCACAAGGAGTAAGTACATCCAAACCTTCGGCTTCAGCCTGGGCAAACGTACGCGCATTCAAGGCAATTTGTAATTCCCAATTTGCTTGCTTGATGACACCAGCACCACAGCAAGCAGCACCGTTGAGAGGTACTAACTCGATATCTAAAGCACGGGCTAAAGCAAGCATTGCATCTTGGACTTCTCTCGCTGAATTTAGAGTCACGCATCCTGGGAAATATGCATATCTATTCTTTGCCATTTCAGAACCTCCTGTCAAATTTATTAAAGATTGCAACCACCTCATGGTGGTCATCAACTGAAGTATTAATCATCTTAGGCATCTTACCAACGCTTGCTGGCGGTACAGCCAAAGCCTGTAAATCTCTAATCATTGGGCCACCTGTCCTAGTGAACCCTAACAACATCCTAGGGAGAACACCGGTGATTGCGTTTTTAGCCATTCCAAATGGGCCGAGAGTTGCGCCTGCCAAAACTGTCTCATTAAGTCGCCCAGATAGTTTCACAGTTTCAGAAAACCACCACACATGTTTACCGTGGCGGCCAGTAAATCCACCATCTTGTAGCGTTTTTGTTTTAGCCTCTAACAAACTAGGTGCCGCCCCTTGCCACGCCCTACCAGATTTGTAAATCGAACTCATATCAGCTTCTGCTTTGATTCCATTTTCTGACTCAATTGTTGCCAAGTACCCATCTTTTCCTTTTTGTGAGGTGCGAGGGTCATTGTAGCGAGCCCAAAGACGAGCGATTACTGCTGGCCCAATGTATGAGCGATTGTGAGGTACGGTGTCACTTGAAGCATGGAGTAACTGGCCACTTGGGCAATCTGACGCAAGGTGAAGGCTTGATGCTGTAACAGCATCCATCGCACCGATGATTCCTTGAGAAACCTTGGTCCCTTCCCTCGTTGCAGCATGCATGCAGCATGCATCCATGGCTTGCTATTAGCAAGGTGAATCTGATAATCTGAGTGGTCAACGGCTAAATCACGAATGACATCAAAGCCTGAAAGTGGATCAATTCGTAGTGATGACTCACCACCCTTCTCCCGAACAAGTTCAGAAATTGCTACTCGGCCAGGCAAAATATTCCTGCCATTGACTGAAATAGCCGTAGTTGGGTCATCAACGTTGCCGTCACGGAAAGTTAGACTACCATCTTCTGTTGCCTTGAGCAATCGAATGGGTCATCAACGTTACCATCACGGAAAGTTAGGCTACCATCTTCGGTTGCCTTGAGCAATCGAAGAAGTTCCAAAACGCTAACACTTTCAGGAACTGCACAACGCCAAATATCGTGGCCAGATTGACCAGATATTGGGTCATAACGGAATACCCTTGCATTGACTTGAATCTCTGTACCAACCAATTCCGGAATATCAAATGCTGAACCAGCAGCGGCTTTCTTAGAACCGCCTGCTGCCTTTTCCTTGAGCACAGCAACTACCTCTTCGTTGAAGTTTCCTTCACCATCAACAGCCCCCATGTGAGCCAATGCGTCTGTTAGCCAAGCACTAGCCATAGCATCATAATCAACGTCACAATCAACTCTAGCGGTTAATCTATTTGCGCCAACCTTCTCGAACCAGCCATCCCAATCAATTCCGCATTGACAAAAGAATTCGTATGAAGTGTCACCCAAAGAACACACCGAAAAATGAGTTCCTGAGAGTGACGGGGCGGCATCAGTGTTAGCGGCAATCCACAGGTCTTCGGCGTTATCAGGCATTTCACCCTCACCCCAAGTGCTGCAAATGACGAGAATACGCTGGTAACCTGCTAGGTCAGCAATTTGAATTTCGTCCATTCCCTTGACTGTTGCTTCCAATGTGTAATTTGCTGCTAATTTACCAATCTTTGCTGCTATCTCTTCTGAGTTACCAGATTGTGAACCAGACAATACGAGTAGTGACCGGTCTCCATCAGTTGAAGCCTCTGCAGAAACGGCAGGTGCCGTTGCCGCAGGTTCAACCTCATCCGCTGCAGGTGCTTCGACATCTGCTTCTGGTGCTTGCTCACTGCCGTCTACGAGTTCTACCATGATGACATCAACAGGGCATCCTCCAGCAGCGTCTTGGATAGCCTCCAAATCCAAACCATCTATCAATACTGATTTGGCGCCTTCATTGGTGTCAAATCCGCCATCGGTTCGGGATTCTGCGGTGATGTAGCAGGTGTCATCTGTTACCTTGAACACCTCTGGATATTCTTCCTCGCATGCATCACAGACGATACAGCCATCATCAATCCAGACTACAACTTCCGGCATGCTGTCACCTACCCAGCCTAGACTGGCTAAATTGCTCGACCGTAGGTCGATTATTGAACATGCCGCGCATATTGCTTCTCACATTCAACCTAATTTACTAAAATGAGTAAATGCAAAGAGTTCAACGATGGATTGTTGCCTTCACATCACATGTCAAAATCCATGCCATCCATTCCGCCTCCAGAGACGGCTTTGGATGATATGACATCATCAATTCTTAGAATCATTACAGCAGTTTCTGTAGCACTTTGGATTGCTTGCTCAACCACTCTTGTTGGTTCAAGCACCTGTGCAACTTGCATATCCATGACTCCACCTTCAAAGACATTGACGCCGAATGTTGCTTTACCCTCAGCATGAGCCTTTCTTAACTCAATGATTGTATTTACCGGATCGAGACCAGCGTTTTCAGCAAGAGTACGAGGAATCACCTCAAGAGCGCTAGCAAATGCATCAATTGCCATCTGCTCACGGCCACCAATTCCTTCTGCATATATTCGTAAATCACGGCTCAATGCAGCCATCACACTTCCGCCTCCAGTCAGAATAGAACCATCTTCCCAAGCCACACTGATGACGCCGATTGCATCATCAAAAGCACGGCGTAATTCATCAACAACATGCTCTGTGCCCCCACGTAGGAGAACTGAGACACTCTTTGCTTCAGGACAGCCAGTAATGAAAACCATATCTGAGTCGCCAATTTTTCGCTCTTCAACTTTGGCAGCACTTCCAAGATCATCGCTTGCAAGATCATCAATATTTGTTACAATGCGGCCACCAGTTGCCTTCGAAAGTGCTTCCATGTCACTCTTCTTGGCCCTGCGGACAGCGAACAAGCCAGCCTTTGCTAGGTAGTGTTGTGCGATATCGTCAATACCCTTTTGGCAAACTAAAACATTGGCCCCAGAGTTTTGCAACTTCTCTACTAATCCTTTGAGATAGTTTTCTTCTTCTTCTAAGAATTTTGCCAACATACTTGGGTCTGTAATCTGAATTTTTGCATCAACTTCAGTTTTCTTAACTTCAATTGCACTGTTAACTAAAGCAATTTTCGCATCATTTACAGTTCTTGGCATGCCAGGGTGAACTCGTTCTTTGTCCAAGATTATCCCATCAATTAGGGTGCTTGATTTGATAGAACCGCCTTGACGCTTTTCAACCTTGATATCATCTAATGATACGACTCGTTCACCATCTTCTTCACTGCCAACTGACTTTACTGCTTTTACACAAATATCAGCCAAAAATGATTTCACTGCCTCGGCACTTTTCCCAGTAAGTGCAGTCTTTGCAACTTCTGCAAGAGTGTCTTCATCAGTGACTGGAATAGAATGGCTTTCAAGTAATTCAACTGCTCTCTCTGCTGCTAATCTAAAACCGTGGCATATCACTGTAGGGTGAACATTCTGGTCTATCAAATCTTCACTACGCTTGAGTAACTCGCCAGCAATGACTACTGCACTTGTTGTACCATCGTAGCAATGTTGTTCTTGAGTTTTAGCGACTTCAATAATCATCTTAGCCGCAGGGTGCTCAATATCCATTTCCTTGAGAATTGTAGCACCATCGTTGGTGATTACAACATCACCCATGCTGTCAACTAACATCTTGTCCATTCCTTTTGGACCAAGAGTAGAACGAACTGCATCTGCGACTGCTTTTGCCGCTGCGATGTTGTTGCTCTGGGCACTCTTGCCTCTTACTCGGTCAGTTCCGTCCTTGAGAATGAAAATTGGTGCTTGTCCGCCATACACTTCAACCACTTCCGGTATAATCGCCCCTATGGGGCGGGCTTGCGACCCGCGCCCCCCTCTTAAGGGCAACCGCTCACTTGACAATATGGCAAGTCAGTGGGATTCTGTAAAAACAGCGAAAATTGTCAAAATTCACCTTTGAATCTGAGCAAATCTGAGGGATGGTTCACTTGAGACCTTGTTGTTCTAGGTACTGTTCACCATAGTGCGACCACTGTGTCATGTCCCAACCATCTGGTAAACCACCGGGTGGCAAAGCAGGGGCACCGCTTGGCACTTCCTCTTGAGAAGTAGTTAATGCTGCTTGAGCAGGTGCTGGAGGGCTACCTGCGGGTGGGCTTCCAGCTGGCGTTGTCATCTGTTGTTCAAAGATTTCAGCAGCCCCACCATATGCCGAATTTGCTACTTCATCTGTAACAGGCAGCGAAGGAGCACTAATACCGCCTACTGGGACATCTGGAGCCGCTGGCATGCTGCCATATGTTTCCTCCAATTGACGCTGATATCCCTCGAGAGATAGTATCTCATCTTCTTCGCGATTAGTAGATAATAGGACCTTTACCAATACTACAATCAACCCAAGAACAACTATTCCGCCGATAATAAATGCAAGGATGTTACCAAGGCCAATGCCCGACTCACCCTCTGCACCAGCACCACCGGATGTACTTTCACGGATGACCTTCACTTGGACCAGTGCCTCCGATACATCATCATCACCTGTTGCGATGACTGTGATATTGAATATCATTTCATCATCTGGTAAATTCATTAATTGCGTCTCTGTGAGAGTGAATTTGATGGAAGCGGACCGCCTATCATCAGGTGTTAGAACAAAGGAGGAATCCTCGCTCTGCACGCGCACAGAAGCGAATTGACGTGCGTTCCCTGCTTCAACATCAAGACGGATGAACTGGGAGTTGGTTGGGTGACGATTGTGGATGGTAAAATTTGCTAAAACCGAGCCTTCTGAATCAAGAGTAACGATTGCCCCGGGAATTAAATCAATCCATCCCTGAGTACCTACTTGGAATATTGCAGAACCTGTTCCCCCCGCAATACCTCCAGACTGAATTGACCGTGCTGAAACTTCCATTTCTAAAAGCCCATTTGTGCCGACCTCAAACGAGTATTGAACGGTGATGTTCACGGACGAGCCTTGTGCCACAGAAGGTGGGCTGTCTGGATTGTATTGGTCACTCTGAATCACTACAGCATTCATACCTACTGGCGTGTCTAATTCAATGGTAAATTCGTCATAATCATTGCCATTATTTGTGACCTCGAATGAAATCGTCTTGACATCTGCACCACCTTGGAATGTCTGTCCACTCATATCAACATCTTCGACATTGATTAGATAAGTCGGCTCAACTATCAATTCAACTTGTGATAATTTGAAGAAAGAACTGTTTGCCTGTGACGACGCCCTTACTGTTAGGAAATATGTATCAGGACGAATACCATAAGGCATTGGCATCACAAGAAGGATAGTGGTGCTGTCACCATTAGAGCCGATCTCTTCGGTTATGGGTTGACTAACTGAAGCACCGAGACGCCAATCAGCGGTCAATAACAAGTCAAAACGTTCAGGAGCATTGCCATTATTTGTCAATTCAATCTCAACTATCCTAGTCCTTGCATCTGCCTCAGCAGTAATCTGTTGCTCAGATGAAACCATTGTTAAATCGTTAACTTGAGGGGTGTCAACATTTAATTTACGGGTTTGTTGTGCTGTTGCTGGAGATTGACCTGCGGCGTGAATTGTCACTTCTGTAAGACCTGGTGCTAGCATGTAAGGGGATGTGAATTCAGCCCAGAAATACTGTTGCTCTCCTTTTTCCAACTGCATAAAGGATATCTCGCTTCCATTTTCTTCTGCATCAAGGAATCTGAAATGAGAGTTACCCCACTCACTACGGTTGAAGTAGGCATCTAGATTCCAGTACGCCATCTGGTTCCCAGTATTTTCTAGTCTAAACTTGACAAGTTTTGATTCACCTGGAGCGATGCTTGGAACCACACTGGGACTGTATTGCGTGATATCAACAGAATAAGATGCACCAACTGAAAGAGGGATAGAAATTATCTCCTTTGCATCGCCAGTATAGTAATCTAACAGCGAAACATTCCATTCAAGTTGCTCTACATTTGACCCTGGAGGAATTGTCAGATTCACCCAAAATTCTGTGGTCTCGTTGTATCCAATTGGATTTAGTGGTACACTGTAATCGTGGTCATTGATGTTGTTTGAGTCAATTCGAATAGGAGAATAAGTGTTCATCCATGTATCGTTATCAATTGTTGAAAGGATTTGCAACGCTTTTTCTCGGTACCCATTGTTCGTCAGAGTACAATAGAGAGAGGGGGGTAAAGGGTCTGCAGGAATTACCAGATAACCCGTCTCAGGATTGTCACAGTTTACCGTGATGGTATATTCTTGAACCTTCTCAATACCAAAAAGAGCAAATTGATCAACATGGAAACCAGCTGAAGACCCCGAATTGTCGCTCTGGAAATGGTAACTTAGACTGAAAACTTGTGTGGATGTGTTAGCACCCAAATCCCAGATGACCGGAGTCCAATCGTC
>Ga0209501_10001369_pt1 | contig 26996 bp, 29 predicted proteins | sample ArcticOcean_MG_C_4_FD_187434 | JGI IMG/M metagenome (GOLD analysis project Ga0209501, IMG submission 187434) | Marine microbial communities from western Arctic Ocean - ArcticOcean_MG_CB4_134 (SPAdes) (version 2) | ecosystem: Environmental > Aquatic > Marine > Oceanic | place: Arctic Ocean...
ATCGAATTAGAAAAACAGCAATTTAATAGAAATGTCCAAAGCTTACTACGTGGAAATCAGGATAGTTATCAATTATGGGGCGTAGCTATTGATGTTAATCTTGAATCTGTAGATGAAGGTGAGCAAGTTGGTCCATTTATAATGGCGGCTGTCGTAGTGGCAATTATACTTGTCGGTTTAGCTTTGCGATCATATTGGGCAATGGCTTTAACTGGAGCCGGACTTGGAATCCTAATGATATGGCTGAAAGGGATATCAAATCTTATTGGTCTTAAGGGTGGTTTAATTATCGAACTTATAGTTCCAATTGCAATGATAGCTCTAGGTGTAGATTTTGCCATGCACGCAATGCGTAGATATCAAGAAGAGTCTTCTAAGGGAAATGCTCCAAAAAAATCTTTTTTGCTAGGTATAACAGGTATTTTTGGTGCTCTATCACTCGCTATGATTAGTGATACTATTGCATTTTTTTCAAATCTTTCATCAAAGATAGAAGCAGTTATCCATTTTGGAAGTGCTGCTGGCATAGCAATTATATCGTCATTTATTGTACTGGGTATTATTGCCCCATTGGCTTTAATGAAAATAGATACAATTTTTGGAGAAATAAATCACCATTCAAAATCCCTATCTCAAAACATATTTAAGCTTTTCGGTGGACTTGTTGCGGCAACATTGTTTGGTAGTAGTATAGTTATACTTATTACATTAGATCCTTTGATTGGACTTATAAGCATTGCCACTAGCACATTGTTCTGTATTGTAGTTCCTGTTTTTTTCCTCCAAAGAAGATACGCGAATACTCCAATTAACTCTTCGCTTGATGAAGAGAAAACTCAAGCAAGATTTACGAATACATTACGCATACCATTACTTGATTCCTTAGTTGTGAGAATTGCTCAAAAAGCACCGATTGTTGTGATTGTTTCACTTATAATAACTGGTATATCAATTTTCTATGGATTAAAGCTAGAGCCAACTTTTGCCGTAAAAGATTTCTTTGACAATAAGTCTGATTTAGTAATTAGTTTAGATAAATTTGAACAACACGTAGCAAGTCGTGGGGGAGAACCCGCAGTAGTATTTCTTAAAGGAAATCTAACGGAACCTGAATCCTTACTGATAATGGATCAATTTATTAATTTAATATCTAATAGTCCTTTCCTTGGAAAGGACTATTATGGCAATTTAAATATCCAACCTACAATATTGGACTATGTCACTCAAATTACAAAAAGTGATTACGCATTAAAGCAAGTTAACGAGCAGTTTGGAATTTTAATTACTGATCAAAATAATGATGGTATTCCTGATACAAAAGAACAAATTCAAGCCGAATTAGCTTATGCACTGCTAAATGGAATACCTGAAAATGCCTCAACTCTTACTACAACTAATACTCAAGTTCAGGAGAGATTTGCAATATCAGAAAAAGACTCAAGCGAACAAATATCCTATATACAGGTTTTTATTCCTGGAACTCAGGAGCAATCGATAATAAGTAAAGCCCAAGAAAATTTAGAGCAGCATCTATCGTTATTTAATAATAATAGCAATTTTAAAGTTATTGGTTTAACTGGCTCTCCATTTGTCCGAAAAGCTCAACTTGATGCTACAACAAAAAGCTTCCAAACATCACTTCCTATTGCAATTATTGCAACATTTATCGTCCTCAGTGTCGCAATGAGATCATTTCGATATGCAGCGATAACTGTAATTCCAATTATTCTTATTGTTGCATGGCTGTATGGTTTTATGTATTTAGGTGATTTCAGTTTGAATTTTGTCACAGCCATGATTGGTGCGATATCTATAGGAATAGGCATTGATTATTCTATATATATGACCGAAAGATTTCGCCAAGAGCTAAAGTTGTCAAATATCAAAATTGAAGCCATCAGAAAAGCTACACATGGAGCTGGAACTGCGTTGGTTGCCTCTGCTGTATCAAGTATTGCTGGTTTTAGCATCTTATATTTTGCACCGATGCCTATATTTTCAGCGTATGGACTCTTGACTGCTGTAATGATTTTTTTTGCTTTGACAGTATCTATTATAGTTTTGCCTTCGTTACTTATGCTGGGAACACCAAAAATAAAATAAAAAATTATCAATTTGTTTAATAAAAGGCTTAGCTTTTGCAACAAGAAATATCATTAGAAATGCAACCAAGAAAATATCGATTTGTAATGGGTTTATTAATTGTATTTCTAAGTTTTTCGGCAGGATTAATTTTCCTTAATACGTCGCCAATCACTCCGTACATTATGGAAGAATTTAATATAAGTCGAGGAGCCGCAGGCTTATTAACTGGTGGTATTTTATTTACCAATGCTCTTTTTTGCATTCCTTGTAGCTTACTAGTAGGAAGAATGCCTATAAATAAATTGATTCTTATTTTTTCCTTTGGGGCCTCGATTCCTATTTTTAGTGCTTGGGCACCAAATTTGATTAGTCTACTTTTTCTGAGAATGTGTTTTGGCATTTGCATGTCAGGATTTTTTCCTGCTATAAGTCCTGTAGTAATGAGTTGGTTTCCTAAAAATGAACTTCCTTTGATTAATGGATTTAATATTTCGGCTTTATCTGCAGGAATAGCTGTTTCATTTCTATTCGCAGAACCTCTTTCCGAAACTTTTGGATGGGAAATGACACTTACAATATTCAGTTGTATTTCGTTGATAGGTGCAATACTTTGGTTACTGTTTGCCCGTCAAGCGGTAATTGTGAAAACTCAAGTCTTAACGTTTCGAGGAATTCGGAGAGTATTTCGTTCAAAAGTGACTTTATTATTAGCGACTGCGGATTCAGGACCTGTAATTCAATATGTTGCCTTGTCTGCATGGCTGCCAACATATTATTACGAGCGTTACGGAATAAATCTTTCGCAGGCTAATGAATATGCAGCGATCCTTCCAATCTGTGGTTGTATAATGGTTGTTGTTGCTGGATTTTTGGCCCTTAAATTTACTAAAAGAAAACCATTTATGTTTATCTCAGGAATAATGCTTGGAATAACAGGATTTGCTACTGTTGTATTTGCTGAAAGCCCTTTGCTTGTTGTAATATTGATTCTATACGGTACAAGTTCATGGTTATACACTCCATTTCATGCAACAATTCCCCAAGAAATTGAAGGCACTTCACCTGAAAAAGCAGCTGCTATAATTGCATGCGTTTTTGCAATCGGCGGTTTTCTCTCATTTGCAGCACCAATATTAATAGGATATATGGCAGATTTTTCAGGAACTTATATATATGGTTTTGCTATTGTTGCGATATTATCATGGTCGCTTTTTTTATCAACATTCTTTTTGCCTGAAACAGGCAAGTAATCTTTAAAGTTGTTTTCCGTCAGCACCTGTAATAATAATTGTCTGCTCTTTTCCAGTTAATTCGTTGATGTGCATCTGGTCGTGCCTGTAAAGAGATTTGAGGAACTGATGAACGGTCATGTCTCCAAATGGTGAATTTTTTCCTATAGCATTGAATTCATTATCATTTGTTTCTGCAATAAAACGAAGAGTAGATTCGCGTATTGCCCTAAGTTTTTCAATTAGAAGCTCAGTATCCCATTCATTGGCCTCTTCAATAACTTGTATCCCATTTTCTGCATTAGATTTAATGAGTTTATTCGATAAATCTGGACTTTTCTCATCCCTTGATCGCTTTGCCCAATTCCAAACGTAATTATTTTCCGTATCAGCAATATGAAAAATCATCCCTTTTGGTGTGCGATCTCCATCTTGTTTTCTGTCAATTAATTGCTCATTTGAAAGGTTCCATATTAATTTAACTAAAGTTTGCCTATTTTCAATCAATTTATCTAAAAGAATTCTACGTTCTGATTGATTTACCATCGCTACACCTCTTGATTTAATTGTAAAAAATGATTAAATATTTTTATGCATGAGACAAAACTCCACCGTCAAGAAAAAGAGTTTTGCCAGTTAGAAAATGGCTTCCATCACATGCTAAAAATATGACCATTCGACCCAACTCATGCCAATTACCTTTCCTTCTCATTGGAATATATCGTAAAACTGGGTCGCTTAGATCCTCAATATCCTCGCCATTATTGAACCAAACTGGTCCTGCTGCATTAACTTTAATGCCATATTTTCCCCATTCAACAGATAATGCTGACGTCATTTGCATTATACCCGCCATGGTAGTGGAATATGAAGATGAATTTTCTAGACCACGATCTCCCATTCCTGAAGCAATATTCACCACCTTTCCTTTTTGTAATTTAATCATATGAGCGCCAACCGTTTTAGAAAATAAAAAAGTAGTTAAGAGATTAATGTCAATTGCTTTCCGCCATTCATCAGGTGAAATTTCTATCAGCGGTTTTGAGAAAGCAATTTGTTCATTATTTACTAGGATATCGATATTTGAAAATTGATTGAGTCCTTTATTTACAATTTCTTTAACACTTTCTTCATCTTGTAAATTTCCATTTATAGTCAATATCTTTTTACCGTGTTGAGTTACTAATTTTCGAGCAGTATCAAGAGGGCTATTTGGATTTGCAACTGCAATTATGTTAGCACCAGCCTCTGCTAAAGCCGAAACGATAGCATTTCCACTTAAGGAGTCAGCGCCTGTAACCAGTGCAGTTTGCCCATTTAATAAAAATTCTTCGAGAATCATGAAGTCCTCCTATTAACAAATTAATTTATGGTATGTATTCCAGGAAAAATGTATCCCGCTGGAGCTGCCGCAGCTTCAAGTGCTCCACCGTCAACTACAATTAATTCACCAGTGGTGTACGATGATGCTTCGGAAGAAAGAAATACTACTATAGGCCCTAACTCTTTAGGGTCACCTGGTCGTTTTATAGGTATTCTTGATCCCCTTAAATTAGCAAAATCAGCATTTGTAGCATCTTCTAAATCACGCCATGGAAATGATCCAGGTGCAATAATATTTACTGTAATGCCATCTTGAGCCCATTGCTGAGCAAGTGCCTTGCTAAGCATTACCATCCCACCTTTTGCAGCAGAATAGATTGGACTTCCTCGTGTGCCGCGAACTCCCGCAACCGATGTTATGTTGATAATTCGTCCCCATTTTTGCTTGATCATGTACCTTGCTGCTGCTCGAGAGCAATAAAAACAGCTACTTAGGTTTGTGTCCATTCCTAGATGCCACTCCTCATCGCTTATATCGACTGCAGGGCTTTCATTGCCATCGCTGTCTGTTTTTCCTCCTGGAGATTGAACAATGCCAGCATTATTTACCAAAATATGAATTCCGCCAAATTCATCAACAGTTTGCTTAATCATCCTATCTACTTGCTTTGAATCTGTTAAGTCTGCTGCAATTCCCAATGATCGTACACCAAGTTCTCTTATTTCTGCAGCCACCTTATCTAATTGCTCCTGACTACGAGAAACCACAATAACGTCCGCTCCTGCGCGACCTAAAGCAATAGACATTGCTTTGCCTAGACCTCGACTTGCTCCTGTTACAACAGCTACTTTTCCATCTAAACTAAAATCTTGAAGTGACATTTATCATCCTCCTGTTATATTTAATTTTGTGCCAGATTTTGGCATTGGCTTCGACTCCAAGATCTGGCACAAAATAGAAAAAGGTAAACAGTTTAAATATTCGGTTGAGGAGTAGTTCTTAAGTATGGTTTAATTTCGGTATATCCTTTAGGAAATTTTGTAGAAATATCTTCTGTTTTAATTGCTGGAATAACTACACAATCTTCTCCATGGTTCCAGTCGGCTGGAGTTGCAACTTGATAGTGGGCTGTTAACTGAAGCGAGTCAAGGACTCGTAATATTTCTTGGAAATTTCTACCAGTTGATGGTGGATAAGCAAGACTGAGTTTAACTTTCTTGTCAGGTCCTATTATAAAAAGTGTTCTGACCGTGTTTGTATTATCTGCGTTTGGATGAATCATGTCATAAAGTGTAGCAATTTCACGGCTTGGATCTGCTATTAATGGAAAATTAACCTTAGTATTTTGAGTTTCATTGATATCACCAATCCATGCTGAATGGGAATCTACACCATCAACACTAATAGCTATTGTTTTAGCGTTTCTTCGTTTAAATTCTTCACTCAAAGAAGCAGCCCTGCCAAGTTCTGTTGTGCACACTGGAGTGAAATCTCCAGGGTGGGACATAAGAATGATCCATGAGTCACCAGACCATTCGTGAAAATCTATTTCTCCTTCAGTGGTTATTGCTTTAAAATTTGGTGCATTGTCACCTAATTGTATACTCACGGGATCTCCTTTGTTGATTACTAATTTATATCAGTGATTTTTTATTTTTAAGAAAATTTTCGGTCATTAGGTTTACTAGTCTGTTATTTGAAACCGCACTTTTTCTATTGTACGAACGTATTCGCGTGTAACTTTTAAATTTTTTTTGATGCTTGAAATTATGTAACTAATATTTTTATCTCCTTAATAGTGGTAAAAAGTTGTAAAAAAAATGACCTCTATAGAGGTCATTGCTTTACGTTTATTTGGTAATTGTGCTTGCTAACTCAATACCACCTCCTAAATAGCAGACCTGTAGGGCATACATAAAGTGAGCTACAACAAGAGCAGGGCGCTAACTTAGCTATGTTAAAGGTTTGCCAATTAATCAAAAGTATTCCGTCTTTCTGTATTTGATATTAATATCAAATATGATTCTTGGTTGATGGATCCTCTAGTATGAAGTCACCGTTAGGTTTCATAGTGTAGATTTGAGTTTCGTCATCTGGGGTAATGCCACTTGAAAATCTATTTTCAACATTTACTATTGCATTTTCTGGTAATAATTGGAAATTGTGAACAGCTTTTCTGAGTGCCTGTCGATTCTCTAATCCCATTTTTTCTAAAGCTGGATTCATTACTTCCGAAATAATATTTCTAGCATTTCCCATTTCAGTATTTAAGATACATTTAATAAATTCTTCCGAATTTGGCATTTGCATAACAGGCATATGGTAGTTTTTAGAAACTTTTACTAATGCATCTAAAGCAAGATCGGGAAAATATTTCATGTATATGCCTACTATGTTTTTAAAATTAGCTTCGTGAGCACCTTCATCGATTTCAGGGAAACGTATTGCTCCTGCTATTGCGGGAAAAACACGCCTTCCGCTTGAGTCGCAAGGACTCCCATATTCTTTCCATATTTTCATTCGAGTGTACGTGTAATTCCATCTGGTTTGTCGTTCTTGGAATATTGCGTAAGCTGAGCCCATTAATGGATCCATTGAGTAGCCTGTTTGCTCTTCAAATGTCCAATGGTACTCTGAAGTTTCATCAAGAAACTTATCAATGAACTCTTGTGAATATAGTCCAGAATCAATTAAAGCGTGCCTGAAAGTTTGACCGTGCCGTCGCTCTTCATATCCCCATTGGATGTATAGAGATTTCGTTGATTCAGTGCCACCTATAGCATTTAGTCCACTGAATACATAGTCGTCAACAATTGACTCTACACCAAGAAAGCCAAGTAAAATCTCCTTGGTTTCTTCAGTAATAAAGTGTGCGTATTCTGCCATTTGATTACGCTCTCGAAGCTTTTCAGGAAACCAAAGTCTTGTTCTGACTGCCTTAGCAAAATATGTTTCGTAATTCTCTTTTACTTCTTTTTGAACTGCCTCTTGCTTCCCTTTGGTTGTAAATGGTCCTGGCAATACGCTTATCAATTGTAAACCCCTAGTGTAAATTTTTAATATTATATAGTAGGATCAATTTGTTTGACAAAGATTAACTATTATTTAAATGGTAGGTATTAGAAATATCTATTTATTATAACATTGTTTTAAATAGTGTGGAGGTAAAATATGGACTTAAATGGTAAAGTGGCGATCGTTACAGGAAGCAGTCGTGGATTAGGTAAAGCTATTTCAAAAACTTTAGCTCGAGTAGGAGTCAAGGTTGTTCTTGCCGCAAGAACTGAGTTGCCTCATCCGCGAATAGATGGAACTATTATGAAAACTGCTGAAGAGATAATAGCTGAAGGTGGAATAGCCTTACCTGTAAAATGTAATGTGACCTCAGATGATGATATCTCATTGCTTGTAGAAAACACTTTAAAACAATTTGATCGTATTGATATACTTGTACATTGTGCCGCAGCAAATTTTCCTGGTGGAATCGAGGCTACTCAATTAGCTAAATGGGATATACTTATGGGTTTAAATTTTCGTGGATTGGCAGCTTTAGTAAAATCTATTCTTCCATCAATGAAACAGCAAGGTGAAGGTCATATAATTAATGTCTCACCAAAGATTAATCATGCATTAACTGAAGGAGGTACCTATTCATTGTCGAAACAGATATCAACCCTTCTTTCTTTAACAATGGCAGAGGAGTTTAAGCAATATGGAATTGCCGTAAATACTTTATGGCCTGAAGGTAGTTTGAGAACTGAAGGAATGATAGCGATGGGTAGGATTAATTCAAATAATCAAGATCCTCAGCGTTTTGCTGATGCTGTTTTTGAAATAGTCTCCAAGGACCCGAAAGCATACACCGGACATACATTATCGGATATTGAAATTTTACGCGAAGTAGGCATTGAAGATTTTTCTAAATATGATCTACCTCAATTGGAAGAAAACTCGTAATGATTAAAGTGTAAGGTTAGTTAATAGTTTCAGAAGATGACTAGTGATTGTGTAATAAATATCTTGATGTTAGGCCAAAAGAGGTGCTTAAATAATAAAAAGACTAAATTAGTTAATTTAGTCTTTTTATTATTTCTTTATTAATTAGGCAACACGGATTTCTTTAATAAAACTTTGTTGCGGTAAATTTTGTATTTCCCCACATTCTAAACATCGTAATATGCTATATTCTGGCCAATCACATATATACATCATTTCTCCAGAACACGATGTGCAGATTGCGTAATAGATTGAATCAGTAGTATTTCTTAAAGTTATTTCTTGAAGCTTCATTGATAATTACTCCTCTATTACGGATTACCAGCTAGTTAATTTCAGGGTTGAAAGAATGTTTAAGTGCCGAAGTGAAATCTAATTTTGATTCTGCAAAATTGGGAAATTCTTTTTTATTTGCTGTTATTAAATTTGCGTAATACTTCTCTAATTGACTAGAACCAACTAGGTAACTTTTTACGGCAATAAGTAATTTAAACATGAACTCCTCCAGTACTTCCATCAGGATTTGTGCAGATAGAAATCCATTTTGATTGAGATAATAGCACTATCATTATCAGTGACTTTAAAGTCTTTATATATTGCTTTATCGATTCAATCATTTTGACCACACTCAATCCAATGTACGTATATATATTTGTTATATTTAATTTATCAGATATACAATATCATGTCAACAGATATTATATAATAGTATATATCGATTATATTGATACTATAAATGTAATGTGATGCTATAACAATTTGTTATTTGGTATATTTGCTGGAAGAGTATAGTAGACAGAAATGAAATCTTTCATTTCATGTGCTAGGAAGTATTTTCTGAATCTTAAGCATAAATAATCTTAGTGTCATTCAGAAACAAGAGCATTTGAGTGTATTGAGTATTAGAAATAGTTTGATTGCTTCCTGTAATACTTTTCCATCTACTATTTTCGATACATCTAGTCCCCTAACTGCCGTAGTTCATTTAGCTTTTTGAATTTTACTTTATCGAAATTTTGTTAATCATTTGATTTGTACCAATTGATATTTGTAGCTATAGTATTAATAAACGAATAAATATTGATTGAAAGAGTAATTGGCATGTCTAAATATTTAATTGAAGGGACCTATCTTGCTCAAGGCTCCCAGGGACTTGTAAAAGAAGGCGGGACATCTAGACGAGTATTTATTGAAGGTTTAGTCAAGAGTATAGGAGGTTCAATCGAATCCCTCTATTACGCATTTGGAGATGTAGACATATATTGTATAGTTGATATGCCAGATGCTGCGACAATGGCAGCACTTTCTCTCGCGGTGAATTCCACTGAATCAGTGAGAATTAAAACAATAGTATTGATGGATCCTTCAGTTATAGATACAGCTAGCAATAAAGCAGTGAATTACCAACCCCCTGGTCAATAGAATCTATACCCCTACTAAGTTCTTATTCAGATGTGAGTATATGATTTTTTGAAGTAGTTTTCTGCTTGAGAGTTTTTGATTTCATACCATGCAAATAATATCTGATTTAGAGGTGAATCATTATGGAAGTATATGAAGCAATTCGTACAGTTTTAGCTGTTCGTGAATTTCAAAATAAATCTGTTCCCGATAATTCTATTCGCAAAATTATTGAATCTGCACGACTTACTGCAAGTAGTAAAAATGATCAGCCTTGGCATTTTATCCTAATTCAAGACCATGATTCCCTAGTGGAGCTTGGCTCTATAGTACGGTCTGGACCATATACAGCTCAGGCTGCTTTTGCTATAGCTGTTGCCATTGAAAAGCAATCTCCGTACGGAATTTCTGATGCTAGCCGAGCTATTCAATCAATGATATTAACTGCTTGGGCTGAAGGTATTGGATCTAATTGGGCTGGCTGGATTGGAATGACCAAAGTAGCTTCTTATTTGGGGGTTCCTGAAGATTTTGATGTAATTGCTGTTATTCCATTTGGTTATCCTGTTAAATCAAATACCAAAGGAATAAAACGTCGAAAGAGTCTCTCAGAAATTGCTCATCGTGAACGATTTGATGTACCGTTTAATTGATTTAGTGGACCACTTAATTCTTAATTAGAGAGTAATCGGTCTGAATTTGATAGTTTAAATAGATTGTAGTTGTTCTCCTACTTTTAGATTAAATATATGTATTTAATCTGGGTATATGGATAGGAAAAATGATTGGATTTACAGCAGGCGCACGCCTAGGAGTTACACGATGGAATGATTTTCAAGGCCGCTCGTCCAGATCTGAATTTTGGTGGTTTCATCTATTTGTTTTATTATCTTTGTGTATAGCCTTTTTCATTATAAACATAAGTGGATTTCCTAGAGCTTCAAAGTATGGAATAGCGCTCTTAATTATATTAGCGACATCTGTACCTATAATATCAATCAATATTCGACGTTTGCATGATATAGGAACTTCAGCTTGGTCGCTACTCTTTACTGCATTGCCTGTTGTAGGGCTAATATTTTTAATTTTTTACGGAAACAAAAAAGGCGATAATGGAGTAAATAGATTCGGCGTTGAGCCTGAAATTAACTATTTTTTTCATGGTGTTGCTCGTTATTCAGATAGCAATGATGAAATTGATAATCACGATGTTGATTATATTAATCTCTCGGAGAAGGAAATTTTAGAAAAACATAGACTTGAATCAATTAAAAGACTTCAAAAATCTAAGAATTTAGAAGATTCAGATTTTAATTAATAACTTTAACGATATATTATAAAAAATAGTAGAATATTTTTTGTGATAAAATTAGTTTTTAATTGTAAAATGAATATTTACAGATAATTTATGATTTATTCACTTGGAGACTAATGAATAATACATTCCAAAACTTAGCACATAAAATTATGAAACCGTTATTTTTTACTCTAGGAATAATTATGTTTACGGTGGGTTTGATTGGTGTAGTTGTTCCAGGGCTACCAACTACAATTTTTATGATAATTGCTGCTGCATGCTTTATTCGATCTTCTGAGAAATTTTATAAATTGGTGATAAATAACAAATTATTTGGTAAATCAGTACAAGATTATCGTTCAGGTAAGGGAATGCTCTTAAAAACAAAGCTTATGGCATGGGGAATGATGTGGATTTTCGGTATGTATGCAGTAATTTTTGCCATTCCAGATAGACTTATCTATGTTCGTATTTTTGTATGTATGTTATTGATTATTGGAACGATTGTGATTTTAAGAGTTCCAATAAAAAAGGTATGATTTTTATAAAAATTTATTTGCTGGAGTGGGTTGCGCTATCAACCATTTATACACTTTCTGGAGACGACGAAAAGTCATAAAAAGAATAATTACAATTATTAGGAAATAAATTCGAAGACCAAAAACTTCGAATTCTTTTATCATTTGTATTTCTAAGCCGAAAAAATAAGTAATTCCTATTATTGAAAAACCATATATGGTGCGAAAGATTATGAATTTGGTAAGAGTCTTTATGATGTGATTTCGATTTTGGTTGATTTTCAGAAATAGAGTACGAAAATTCATAATTTAAGCATAACAGATTATAAATTATAAATGATATTTTTTTATATCTAGGGTGTAATGTTTATGTAAAAGGAAAATAGATTGTATTATTCAAATAAATAGTGTGTTTTTACCATAAATTATTGGGAATGCACAATTATTTATAAAAATTGTTGATTACTTTCTTTTATTCCCAAACAGAAGTTTGTTGCTAGAAATCTAGGATGATTTTATGAATAATGATATTTCAAAATTACGGATGAGATTAGATGAGATTCGAAACAAGATTCTAAAAAATGAATATGATGGGTTATTCATTTCAATTCCTCAAAATGTAAGACAAGTTTTAACTGGAACTTCTAATTCTGATTTTCTGAACAATGTTCACGGTAATAGTCTTGCCATAGAATCTGGTATTAGTGATGTGCCAGGATATTTGTTAATTACAAAAGATCGTGCTATTTTTGCGACATATTGGTATCAGTTTTATCTGGCTCATATAGAGGTATTAAATAGACCTAATATTTCCATTAGTTCTATAGGAATGACCATTGATGAAAGTATTAATACAAAGGGTAAACAGGAATTTCCTTTGGTTGACATAATTTCTATTTCTTTGGATGTGAAATGGCTTATAGATGTATTTAATCAATCTCGTATTACATTTCTAAAGTGGGATGGATCCTTTACAAGTAAAAATTCTTGGATGTCAAAAAATCTCCTAGAAGAGCTCATAAGAATCCAAAACCAAAGAAAGATATTTATATCACCTGGTCTAAATTTTTCAGAGTTGGAATTTGAGAAATTTTCATAGCGTTCAATCGATAATTTTTGTTATATTGTTATAATCATCATATTATTTTGAAGAAAGTTTTCCAAAATGCTTATAATTATTGTTTTAGGATGGTGCTATGAGAGTATATTGTGATCTTGCAAGCTATAACCTTAAAGATGTTCCTGAGCTAGCAAAACGAGCTGAAGAATTAGGCTTTGATGGAATTTCTTTTGGCGAATTAGCTCATGATTCTTTTTTGTTGTCTACTTTAGCCTTAGAGCACACAAAGAAGTTAAAGGTTGCAACGGGAATTGCGATTGCTTTTGCTCGAAGTCCAATGATTTCTGCATATATGGCCTGGGATCTTCAAAGAATGTCAAATGGTCGCTTTGAATTAGGTTTAGGATCCCAAGTCAAGGGTCATAATGAGCGTCGTTTCAGTGTTAAATGGTCAGCACCTGCTCCCCGATTAAAAGAATATGCGCAATCCATTAAAGCTATTTGGGATTGCTGGCAAAATGGGACCCAATTAAATTACCAAGGTGAACATTATGCATTTACTTTAATGACTCCAGAATTTGATCCAGGGCCTTTGGATTGCGATCAGCCTCCTATTTACATTGCAGCTGTTGGGCCTGGAATGACTCGAATTGCCGCTTCATCTTCTGATGGAGTATTACTTCACACATTTAATAGTAAGAGATATGTAGATGAAGTAATTCTGCCTCAGATTTCTCAAGTTGCAAATCGATCTGGACGATCGTCTGAAGAAATTTTTGTTTCAGGTGGTGGAATGATAGCTATAGGGGCTACGGAGCAAGAAGTTCAAGTAGCTAAAGAAGTATATAGAAAACGAATCTCTTTTTATGGATCAACTAGAAGTTATAAAGCAATTTTGGATATGCATGAATGGGGAGATACTTGTTTACGATTACATGATCTTTCAAAGAAAGGTAAGTGGGATGAAATGCCTGATTTGATTGATGATACGATGTTGAATACCTTTTGTGTATCAGGTACATATAAGGATATTGGCCCAGATTTAAAGGCCCGATATGGTGATTATGCATCTAGGGTAACGATACGTTTACCACAAGATGAAAATGTATACAGTGACGTTGGGAATTTAATTAACTATCTTCACGAGTAAGATTATTGAAGTGTTGAGATAGGTCTGCATTGTAAAAGAAATAAATCGTCATGATAATACGCATATTCAGCATCGATGGGCATTCCCATTGCTGTCTCTAATGCATTTGCCAAGTTAGCGACTTGAAGGATTTGATTTTCTGTAAGCGATGATAGGTATTGTAATGATTTTGGTACGTCAATTTCCTGAGGACCATTTGGTGTTGATACAGTCATTACATTTTTTTCATTGATCTCGCTTAAAATTATATCAAAGTTACTCTTGCGTACAATATAACTGTCTGGTGTTACCGAGCCATTTACAATACTTTCACCTAAGCCCCAGCTTGTATTTAAAATAATCTCATCAGTATTGCCCGATATAGGGTTTACGGTAAATACAACTCCGGAAACATCTGATGGAATCATTTGCTGTACGATAACCGATAGTGCAGGTTCTTCTAATTCAATACTCATATGTTCACGGTAAGCATCACTTGCCTGATTCATAGCTGATTGCCCGCATTTCATAATAGCATCCAGTAATTGCTCCTCTCCTTGTATACATAGATAGGTTTTATGTTGACCGGCAAAAGATGCAGAGTCACTATCTTCAAAAAGCCCGGAAGAGCGTACTGCTACTTGTATGGATGTAGAGTTACATAAGGATGATAGTTTTTTATATTCGATTGAAATTACTTTTTTAAGAAACGAAAATTCATCACTGGAGAAACATTTTGCAGGAATTATGAAGCCAGGTGGAATCCTGTGGGTTTTATTTAATATACTTAAATTAGCAGCTTTTGCTCCAACTACTAATGTATTATCTGAAGAAGGTTCTCCAAGCCAAAGAATCGACATTTCTTATGTGCTCCATAACTTTTTTGATACAGAGTAAGCTATCTAAAGTGTATAAAAATAACAAATCAATCTGAAATCAGCCTAGACACCTAAAACCTGTACTGTACAATATTATAATAAAATTTTAACAATATATAGTGGAGAATATATAGTGGAGAATATTAATTTTTTATTGCCGAAATTAGAGTATAAAGAGTTTACATGGATTCTTCAGGATGAGCATAACCCAGCTTCGCATCCTCCACTTATTGCAAGCGCTAGTCCATTGGTCAAGCCAATAGATACAGAAAATCTTCAGGAAATTCCTGATACATTAACAATTAATGGCTTCTACTATCTTCGTGAAACTGAAGATAGAGATAAGAATCAATCGCCAGCCTCTAAATTTCCGCAAACTCCTCAACCAGAGTCCATTGAAGATATTATTAGATGGAGAAAAGAATGGTTACCAGAGATGGATAACCTTGTTAGCTTATTAGAGAATTTTGACCCTACCTTAGTTCCAAGCGGTCAATGGAAACAAATTTTAAATGAACATGATGATGAATATCGAAGAGTTTTTAGGGGAATTCATGCGAGTGCAGTAGCTACGGCACACTTAGCAGCAAATAAATTTTTAGATGAATATACCAAATATGAAAAAGATAGCAGTAGAGAAGAGGGGATGGTTTTTTTGCAAGGTTTTTCAAACCGTTCTCTAGATCGATCTGTTGCATTATGGGAGCTTAGCAGATTAATTCGAGGTGAAGAAGATTCCATTTACGAAATTCTTAAAGGTGAATTTTCTTTTAAATCGCCTAATGCTCAACAATTTTTTGAATTATATAATTCAATGCTTAGTGAATTTGGATCCACCAGTAATAATGGGCTTCAGGACTTACCCACATGGCGTGACGGATCCTCTATACCATTAGATATAATTCGTTCATATGCTGGACAGGATGATTCTAAAGGTCCAGCTAATGCAAGTATGCAACAGAAGAGCAAGCGGTTAATTTTAGAATCAAAACTCCGCAAAAAAGCAAAAAATGATTCTGAATATTCAAATTTGGTTTATTTAATGGAAATTGCTCAACATTTTCTTCCAAATTTGGAAGATCATAATCTTCTTTGTGATCAGCAATGTGTAACTTCTTCACGAAACAGATGGTTGAATATCGGGAAATACCTTAAAGGGAAATTTATTTTAATTGATGATAATGATGTATTTTTTTATACAAGAAATGAATTATTAGAAGCCTTAGAAAATAATTTTCTATTAGATCAAGAAGAATTAGATCACAGAAAATTTATTCAGGATCAATTTCGGAAAGTATCCCCTCCCCTTTCATTAGGTAAACCATCGTCAAGTTTAGAAAAAAATAGTGTTGTTCCTGTTGAGGGGTTTGTTCAAAAAATCATTAAAGGAAATCCAGCTTCATTTGGGGTGTATTCCGGAATAGCAAGAGTTTTCGAATCTATTAATGATGCTCAGTCCCTTCAAGACGGAGAAATTCTTGTTGTAAGGGCTTTATCTCCACCTTGGACCCCGTATTTAGCAATTGCTGGTGGCGTTGTAACAAATTCTGGCGGCCCTCTATCGCATGGGGCAATACTTGCTAGAGAATTTGGTGTGCCCGCTATTGTAGGAACAAAAAATGCTACAGATATAATTCATGACGGAATGTTTATAACGATAAATGGTAGCGATGGAACTATTATTGTTCAGTAATTAACCGAAACTATTTTGTAGCAACAATAAATAGTCTTTTAAATGGGAATATAGTTTTCCCATTTTCTCTAATTGGATAATCCTTGTATACAAGTTCTGCATATTGGTCTATGAAATGCACCTTGTCTTTTTCATCTAATAAACTTAGTAGAGGAGGAATTAGTGTTCCTTTTAACCATTCTAATACGGGATTTTTGCCTTCTAAAATTTGCGTATAAGTAGTTTCCCATGTGTTGATATGGGAGGTAATTGGACTCAACAAGTCGTAGTATTGCTCTATTTCAAGGATTGGAAATTCACGTAATTGGGGTAATAATTTTTTACGCCAATTACCATTTTTTACTACTTTTGCTAGATTAGCATGACTTGGTTCTCGCCAATTATTTGGTACTTGCATAGCGAATATTCCATTAGTTTTCAAATATTGTATCCATGTTGAAATAAGGTCAGGATGGTTATCAATCCAATGTAATGCTGCATTAGTATAGATTATGTCTGGCGTTTTGCTTGGTTTCCAACTTTGTAATTCGGAAAGTTCCCATATGATATCTGGATAGGAATCTCTAGCTGTTTTTAGCATTGCTTCAGAAGAATCAACACCTATTATAGTTGCTTCAGGCCATTGTTGGTGTAGAAAATTTGTTAATGTTCCTGTTCCGCAACCTAAATCATAAATTATTTTAGGTGACTTAAGGTTGATTTGTTTAAATAGATCAATGCCAGGACGTAATCGTTCATTCTTATATATATCATATTGACTAGGATTCCAGTTTGTCCAAGTTTTCAAATGGATTGACCTTTATTTTAAATTTTGTGATTCTAAAAGAATAACGTTATTTAGTGATTTTTAAGCTGACTCTTTGCTCGAAAATCCTAGAAAATCAATAAGTCTATATTATTTATTCTTATGTTAATTCTAATAAATATTCCAATTGAATGCACGGAATTGTTTTTTTATACATAAAGTAGATTTTTGGATGACAATAAAATAAAATAATTAAGTTATGATTATGTATAAAATAGTTCGATTGTCATTCTTTACTATTCTTTTTTCCTCTTATTTGGTATTTATTAGTTGTTCAGGCCCCTCGAATGAAATTGCTCCGAATTTTGTACTTCCTGATGTTGAAGGAGTGCAAATATCACTTTCCGATTTGCTTGATGAACATGAACACGTTGTAATTGTTTTTTACAGAGGACATTTCTGAGGCATTTGCAGATCGCAACTCGGTGAGTTGCAACAGTTTTATCAAGAATTCCTTAGTAATAACGCTGAATTAGTTACCATAAGCATGGATAATATTGAGAATGCTAAAGCAATGATTGTCCTTACGGGAGCGCAATACCCACTTCTGTACGATCCAGAAGGAATTGTTGCACGCAGGTATGGAGTTTATAATCTTCTTGGAGACGGTGTATCTGCCCCATCTGTTTTTATAATTGGTAAAAATAGATCCCTTGAGTGGAGTTACGTTGGTAAAAATGCTGGGGATAGACCTAGCATAGACGACATGCTTTCAAAGATTGATTAATAACATAGTGCTTCTACGTTATTAATATTACTTAAAGTCAGATGGTTAATAAATATTCAGCAATAATTTTAATAGGAATCATGCTCATTCTTGGGTTAATAGTTGCATTATTTACTGATTATTTTACATCTTTTGTTTCCCCTTAGCTGTACAAATATTCAGTTTGAATTTTTTTACTTCCAGTGATGAATGCTAGCAAATGCCAAAAATGCGCCAGAATTTATACACGAGTTTATGCCTAAGCTGTAGCGTAAATAGTAAAGATGACAATTATTTCTATGTTAATCTATAAAATTATACTAATGGTAATTAGAAAATAGACAAAACTATCGCAGAATCTAAAATATAGCTAATAGTAATTATGATGGAAGTACGTAAGTGGCATCCTTCATGATTGAAAGATTATTTCGTTAGTGAACTCAAAGAGTTTGATTGCATTGCTTGAAACTTTTTATAAATCTCATCAGCCTTTTCTTGAGTGAGTACCCCAGATTCAACTTTCTTATTAAGGCCAATTCTTAATTCCTCAGCTGTTACAAACTTTGCTGTTTTGTTAAATTTTCCTAAATACTTCTTATTCATTTTTGAAGTATGTTTAATTTTATTTTCTAGATGAGACTTAAAATTTAGTGATTGCGGAGAGTGCATTAAATTTCCAAAGTTTTTTCTTAATTTATATTGTGATTTTTTATCTTTTCCATTTATGATGCCATTTTGAAACTTTTTATAAATCTCATCAGCCTTTTCTTGAGTGAGTACCCCAGATTCAACTTTCTTATCAAGATTTGATTTTAATTTATTATACTTTTGTTTTTTTGCTTCTTCTTTTAACGCTTCCTTTGCCTGCTCCATCGCGGCCGATACAGAAGAAGAATCAATGTTCAGTATTGCTGCAACTTTGATTGCAAATTCATTTTTTTGTGTTTCTTTTGCATTACCTTCTTTGGCAGAAATGGTATTTATAGTTAGAAGGACTGCTCCTGCTATTAAACAGAACGTAATAAAAGATATAATTAACGTTTTTATTTTAATACTTTCTATCATAATAACCCCTTTATAAAGACTGTATGCTAATTACAACTTAGTATACGCTTTCTTAAAAAGAATGCAATATATTATGTATGGATGCTCTTAAATTAGCGTCATTATCTTATCATGCTATGTATATAAATTATATTATTGCTTGTTTCATGTAAATAGTCATGCTACTATCGCCCTATTATTACCCAATGATCTTATAGGAGAGAATGCATGACTAATAATGTTTTAGATTCTGGTTTAAATATGGGCAGCCCAGACATTAAGTCTGTTGGCCCGATTGCTTTTGGTCCTCCCGGGATCTTGTTTGTAGCTGATAATGCTAGTGCCTGTATTTTTGCTATTGAAATTAATGATAGTGGGGATGCGAGCCAACAGCACTCAGTTAAAGTTGACAAGCTTGACACACTTATATCTTCATATCTTGGTTGTCCCCGATCAGATGTTTTTATTCGTGGTATGGCCGTGAATCCATCTTCGCAAGAGACCTATCTTTCAGTAATGCGTGGTTCAGGGGATCAAGGTTCGAGTGCTATTCTTAAAATTGGAGTATCAGGTATTATTTCTGAAGTATTACTTGATAATGTTCGCTTTGCTAGTGAAGCAATTGATGGTGCTGCAGCTCCAAGTGATGATCGGAAAGAAGTGCGACTTCTTCGAGGTGAACGTGAAGGCGAAGATGTCTATTTCGGTCAAAATAAATATAGAGTTGTTTATGATAAATACAGAACAATTACCATAACGGATATGTCGTTTGTTGATGGAGCACTTTTTGTAGCAGGAGCTTCAAATGAGGAATTTTCTTCAACATTCCGATGCATAAATTTCCCTTTCAAGGGTAATTCTGAAAATAATTCCTTAGAGATTTTTCATGTTTCTCATGGAAAATATGAAACAGCGTCGCCTATTCGCAATTTCAAGTTATACAACAATAACAAAAATGTTGTTGCGAGTTATACATGTACTCCAATTGTGAATTTTTCGCTCGATGATTTTACTTCAGGTGGACATGTGAAAGGTGAAACAGTTGCTGAATTAGGATCTGGAAATACTCCACTTGGAATGGTGTCGTATCTTCGTGACGGTGAAGAATATCTTCTTGTTTCAAATTCACATTATCCGTTGATGAAGATAGCGTGTAAGGATCTTGCTAATCAGGAAGAATTGACTGAACCGAAGACACCATTGGGTGTTAAACGTGAGAATCTTTCTCATGAAGGCGTTTTGCAAATGGACAACCTTAATGGAAGTGAAGTTATTATGCTTCAGGAGGATTCTTCGGGTAATTTCAATCTTCGATCCTACAGTACATCCACTTTATGATCTCGAAGCATCAGCTTCATCTTGAGTGGTCCTCTGATCACTCAAATATTCTGATTATTCAAGACTGGACTGAAGAAGAATTAAATTATATTAGAGGGCTCAATGATCACGAGCTTAGTTGTAGGTTCTATTTACTTCTAAGCGAATTCATTGAGCCCTTTTTAAATGATCATGATTCTATCCAACCTATTGCTGGATCTTTTCGAATTGAGGATAACTCACTTAAATTTATTTCAAGATTTAACTTTATGAATGGGGTTAACTATTCGTTCTTGATCAAAGAGAACCCAGAAAATCATCATTCTGAAACAAAAGTTTATTCCATTAAGAGAAAGTTAATTAAAGGGGCTCCCTCAACTTCAATTTTGAACGTATACCCGAGTGGATCTGAAATCCCTCTCAATCTTTTGAAAATTTATTTATATTTTTCAGCTAAAATGAGTGAAGGTTTTGCATCTCGGTGTGTACAATTTCGTGACGCCTCGACATTGGAGATTATTCCAGATGTTTTCCTGCCTATGAAACCTGAATTATGGAATGAATCCCGAACACGATTAACGCTTTTGCTTGATCCAGGACGAATCAAGAGAGGGCTTGTTCCAAATATGGAAGTAGGGTATCCACTTAACGAAGGAGTTCCAGTTGTAGTTACAGTCGACAAAGATTTCCAAGATTCAGCAGGAAGAAATTTGGTAGATGGAATAAGAAAAGAATTCAATGTTAGCGATACATTACGTGTAAAATTGGATCATGTTTTATGGGAATACAATATTCCTTCAATAGATTCTTTTGATCCTATTTCTATAAACTTTGATCGTCCACTTGACCGAGGATTGCTGGAGAATAGTCTAAAGATCGTTGATGATCGAGGTCGATACGTCGAAGGAGAATTATTTGTTGATATTGGTGAGCAATCATGGCATTTAAAACCAAAATATAAATGGATGACTAGTGATTATCGACTTATCATTAATCCTTTGCTCGAAGATTTGGCTGGAAATTCTCTCATCAGAGTTTTTGATCGTGATATTGAAAATAGCAACCACGATCCTTTTGTAATTGATGAAGTTGTATATACTTTCAAGTGTGTAGATAAATAGCTCTTACTTTTTTTTGTAATTTTTTGCTATGAATCAGAAAAAAACTTTTGAGGTGACTGTGAATCGTGTTGCATTTATTTATGATGATATTATGACTAGACATGTTTTAAGTAAAGATCATGTTTTTGTTCCGGCTAGACTTCGTTACACATATGAATTGCTCGAATTTCTTGGAGCTTTTGAATTTAAAAATTTAACTATCCATCAACCAAGAAATGCTTTAATAAATGAATTACTATCTTTTCATACTCAGGAATACGTTGATGCTGTCAGGTTTCTCAGTGGGAATGATCAATCAATAGATGGAGCAAAATATAATTTCTCTTTTGATGGTGACAATCCTATATATGAAGGGATGTTTGAATCTGCTTTAATGACTACAGGTGCATCAATTGTCGCTGCTGAAGAGTTGATTCAAGGACGGGCAGATATTGCTGTGAATTTTTCTGGTGGATTACATCATGCTATGCCTAGTAAGGCTTCAGGATTTTGTATTTTTGATGATCCAGTAATAGCTATTAATTCTCTGATATCTAACAATCTGCGTGTTGCTTACATAGATGTTGATTGCCATCATGGAGATGGAGTTCAACTTGCATTTTATAATACTGACAAAGTTATTACTATTTCACTTCATGAGTCAGGAGAATTTTTATTTCCTGGTACAGGTTTTACCAATGAAATTGGAGAAGGATCTGGTACAGGTTATTCAGTTAACATTCCATTACATTCGTACACGGATGATAATACATATCTTTGGGCCTTTGATCAGATAGTATCCCCTATAATTAAATCATATAAACCAGATGTACTTGTTACACAACTTGGTATTGATACACATTTTGGAGACCCAATAACTCATTTAAGACTTACTGTTCAAGGCTATACAGAAGTAGTTAGAAAATTATCAGAACTATCTCCAGGTCGTTGGCTTGCTTTGGGTGGTGGTGGATATAATATCAGTGCAGTTATAAGGGGATGGGCTAGAGCATTTAGTGTTATGCTTGGAAGCGAATGGCCAAATGAAATCAACAATCCTATAGCAGATAAATATGGTATACACTTTTTTGATGATCCTGTTCAAGATTCTTTACCGGAAAATATACGTGAAGAAATTAAAAGATATGCTGAAAGAAGTGTTATGAAAATTCAGGAATTAGTTTTTCCAATTCATGGACTTTAGTTTTGTTATTTTGTTTAAAATGGATATAAGTACTATAGAATTATGGGAGAGTGAATTTGATTAGATCGTGGTTGCGTTCAATTTTAGTTTCTTGCATAGCAATCATGCCCATAGGGTTTATATTTGAGATTATTTCGGATTTGCAAAAGAAAAAATTTCGACAAAATCCCAAAAATAAAGATCAATTTATTTCATCTGGTTTATGGACTTGGTCTCAGCATCCGAATTATTTCGGAGAAATTGTCCTTTGGACAGGCATTGCAATCATAGCTGCACCAGTACTTGCAGGATGGCAATTAGTAACCTTAATTTCCCCAGTATTTGTTTTCTTTTTGTTAACAAGAGTTAGTGGAGTTCGCTTGCTTGATATCGGAGCAAAAGAACGTTGGGGTGAAAACCATGATTACTTGACTTATATAGCGAAAACCCCAGTATTATTTCTTAATCCATTTCTTTCATTAGTTTCAGTAAATTTTTTTTGTGTGATAAGTAGGTGTAATGATGAGTAAGTTGTTTTCCTCAATAAATATTAGGGGTATGGAAATAAAAAATCGAGTTTTTGTTTCTCCAATGTGTCAGTATTCTGCAGAAGATAATAATGGTAAACCGACAGATTGGCATACTGTGCATCTTGGAAGTAGAGCAATAGGTGGAGCTGGGTTGGTTATGTTTGAAGCAACAGCTGTTAGCCCTGAGGGAAGAATAACTCCTCGAGATTTAGGATTGTGGTCTGATGATCAGATTGATGCCTTTTCAAATATTGCCAATTTTATTCAAAGTCACGGTGCTGTTCCAGCTATTCAATTAGCTCATGCTGGAAGGAAAGCATCTCATAACGTTCCTTGGAAAGGAAATGCAACACTTACTACTGATGAAGATGGTTGGGAGGTCGTTGCTCCAAGTTCAATACCGTATGATAAGAATTCGCTAATTCCCCATGAACTTACTATTGAGGAAATTCATAATATAACTAAATATTTTGCTGATTCTGCAGTAAGAGCAATAACAGCGAACTTGAAGATTATTGAATTACATTTTGCACATGGATATCTTGTGTGTGAGTTTCTTTCTCCATTAACAAATAAAAGATCTGATATATATGGCGGTTCTTTTGAAAACAGGATTCGCCTCCCACTTGAAATTGTTGATGCGGTAAGAAATTCTATTCCATCTTCAATCCCACTTTTTGTTCGATTATCCAGTACCGAATATATGGACATGGGTTGGACTATTGAAGACTCGGTATTATTGGCTGGAGAATTAAAAAATCATGGTGTAGACCTAATTGATTGCTCAACAGGAGGCAATTCGCCAGACCAGAAAATAAAACCTCATCCAGGTTATCAAGTGCAGTTTTCAGATCAAATTCGAGCAGGAGCTAATATGAAAACAGGTGCTGTAGGCCTTATTACGGAACCATCACAAGCGAATGATATTCTTGAGAATGGGCAGGCCGATGTTATTTTTATGGGTCGGGAGCTTTTAAGAAACCCCTATTGGCCTTTGTATGCTGAACATTATTTGGATAAATCTGTTGATTCGTGGCAAAAACAATATTTACGTGCCATTCCAGATTCAAATCTTTCCTTTTGGCTTGGAGCCAAAAACTGAAATAAATTTATTGAAGGAGCTAATTGTGAAGTTTGTATTATTTAACGGAGGCAATGTCGGATTAGTGCTTGATAAAGGCATTGTAAATTTAAGCGATAAACTTGAATTGTTAAAAAATTTATCTGGTCAATTGGCTATGAATGTATTGATTTCTGAAATTACAAATTTAAAGTCTGAAATTATTGAAATTGAGAGATCTGAGAATCTTATTGGGATGGAAAATGTAACATTAGAAGCTCCATTGCCTTCGCCAAGTAAAATTCTCTGTATGGGAGGTAATTTTACTGAATTTGGCCACAAAAAAACAGGATCAATGTGGGGATTTCTTAAATCATCTAGTGCCATCATTGGGCCTAATATGAGCGTAATTCTTCCATCTGATGATGCGAATATCTTTCACCATGAAGCAGAACTTGTTCTTGTTTTTGGTAAGTCGGGTAAAAATGTGAAGGAAGAAGAGGCATTTGATTATATATTTGGATATACCTGTGGTGTTGATGTATCTGCACGAATGCCTGCAGTTTCTGGTTCTACAGTTGCTGAATTTCAACCATGGCGAGGAATTTCCGCTCCTAAGTCATATGATACATTTGCACCAATTGGTCCAGTAATTGTTACGAAGGATGAAATTTCCGATCCTCATAATTTACAAATTCAGCTTTCTGTAGATGGAGAATTAAGAGGTAACTTCAATACTTCAGATATGGCTCATTCGATAGCAAAGTCAATTGCATTTGTTAGTTCTTTTGAAAGCTTTCAGCCTGGTGACCTTCTTTATACTGGTACAAATCATCAGGGGCTTGGTGCTATGCAAGATGGAGATACTATTAATATTTCAATAGAAGGAGTAGGTGGGTTTTCTTTTGATGTAAAGGATCCCTTAAAACGAGTTTGGGATAAAGGGATCGACCAAGAAACTGCTAAAGATGTGCGTGAAGGAACTAGTGGTCCAGGTCAAAGAAAGAGGCCAAAATAGTCGCTAATAGTATCATTAATTTTTTTGTATGATATGTTGATTTCAATCGTAGCGTGTTATGTGGGCCTTACAGTTTAATTATTTCTATTTTTTTTAGCTTTCACAACATACTACGATAATCAGTCAAAATATTTATTTCATGACCCAGTCCCGAAAGATACTATTGAATTTTTCTGGCTTATCTAACGAAACAACATGTCCAGAACCTGATACATCAACCGATTCCAAGCTTGGGCAGGCTTCTTTCATCTTTTTTAATACATCGTCTGAAACTAGTACACTTTCAGCTCCTCGTATTTCAAGGATGGGAAATTGAATGGAACGTAATGCATTCCAGTATCGTTCTATTAGTTCAGGGCTTTGCATGTCAATAAGTGGTGTCGTTATAAGTACTGGATCAGTTTTCCATCTCAATGGGCCATTCTCGTTGTCCTGTGTTAGTTTTCGCTGAAGATCGTTACGTAGTCGATCACCGGCTGGCCATGGATTTTCGCTTCGAATTGTTTGAAATGCTATTTCGAAAGTATCAAACTCTAATGGCCTTGGAGGACGCTGAATGGTAACGCCAGAAGATTCAATTCCTATGTCTACAAGAACTATTCTCTCAACTTTTTCATGATTATTTACTGAATACAAAAGAGAATTCCATCCACCCATTGATGAGCCAACAAGGGTGCACTTGTTAATATTTTTCATTGTTATAAAAGCATCAAGATCTTCAACAAATCGATCGCGATCATATCCATCTTCTGCCCATTCGCTATCGCCATGCCCGCGTTGGTCTAATGCGTATACGTGAAATTTATCTGACATTGCAGGACCGAATTGATCCCATATACCAGCATGCGCACTGTGACTGTGAAGACAAATAATTACAGGATCATTAGGATTACCCCATTCAAAATAATGTATTCGAATTCCATTTAAAGTTATGTCTTTTCCTTCGGGAAGCCCCATCTGGATACCCTCCTTATATATTTGTAGCAAATATCAATCAATAGATAATCAAACTATTTTCAATAATACATGAAACTTTTGAGATTTACAGTAACAATTTTGCTATACTTTTATTATTATGAAGCTAAATGAGGAATTAGATCCTAAAGGTTCTCGCGGTAATGTTTACGATAGGGTTGGTGGGTTAAGTTTTTTTACCGACCTTGTTGATAAATTTTATGAATTGATTAAAGATGATTTTCTTTTAAGACCCATGTACCCTGAAGATCTTAATCCAGGCAAACAACATTTGGCAGGATTTCTTGCGCAATATTGGGGCGGGCCAATTGAGTACACTCTATTGAGAGGTCACCCAAGGTTACGAATGAGACATTCATCGTTCAACATCGGTAAAATGGAACGAGATTCATGGGTAATGCATATGTTGATTGCATTAGATAGTATGAGCATATCACTTGACGACAAGCATGTACTTAAAGAATATTTTGAAAGTACTGCTACTTTACTCATTAATAACAATAACAGGAATACCTAACAAAGATATATATATATATATCAGTATTCACAATTGTACTTATTATTTTCATACTTCATGATTTTTTTAAGTTGTAAATGTTTGTGTCTTTGATGTAATCGAGATAGTTTGTGGTCATTAATAGAAAATTA
>Ga0209501_10001376_pt1 | contig 26906 bp, 29 predicted proteins | sample ArcticOcean_MG_C_4_FD_187434 | JGI IMG/M metagenome (GOLD analysis project Ga0209501, IMG submission 187434) | Marine microbial communities from western Arctic Ocean - ArcticOcean_MG_CB4_134 (SPAdes) (version 2) | ecosystem: Environmental > Aquatic > Marine > Oceanic | place: Arctic Ocean...
CAACTGGTATCCTCGGTCCTCGACATTAACTGTGGCTTGGGAAAGTGGCAGATATTGGCCATTAACATAAGAAATTCTGGGCATCTGATATAAACTAAAAAAATTCTAACCCAACTGAAAACAATTTTTCAACTTGCTTCACAGACTCGTTTGCAGCAAATAATACGACGCGGTCATTTACGCTAACAACTGTTGAACCACGAGGCATGATGACCTTATCATCTCGCACGATTGCACCAACCAAAACACCTTCGGGCAGACGGGCCTCTTTTAGCGGGACACCAACCAAGCTGGATGTTTCCATTGCTTCGGCTTCGATCAATTCCCCAAACCCTTCCTGTAATGTATGTACTGAATGGATTCGACCACGTCTTACATGCTGCAGAATAGTCGAGACAGTTATGTTACGGGGACTGACTAGCACGTCGATCCCCAAAGAAGGTATAATTGGCTCAAAGGCACTGTTATTAACTAATGTGATAGCTCTTCGGCTACCTGCCCGCTTGGCCAATAATGATGCCAATATATTGGTTTCATCGTCATTTGTTACGGCAATAACGGCTTCGGCAGTCCCTACGTTGGCCTCTTCCATGATTTCTTGATCTAGAACATCTCCTTGAAGTACGACAGATCTTTTGAGATTGCGGGCCGCAGTTTCTGCTTTGGTTTTGTCGGCTTCAACTACCTTAATATTTATCGTTGGATCCTCCTCCTCAATTTGTTGAGCGAGGAAAAGAGCAATGTTTCCGCCACCAAATATGACTATACGGCGAGCTTCTATTTCATCATGTCCGAATGCAGACATAGCTCGTTGAACATGTGCAGAATCAACAACTAAATATACTCCATCCCCAGCCGACAATTGATCTTCTCCGGATGGTATGAATTTATTTTGATCTCTTACTATCCCAACCACTAGGGCATTTAACTCTGGAAATAGTTGTGTCAATTGGCGAAGTGGGGTATTGACCACAGGGCAATCTTCCCCACAGCGTACTCCAATCAACTTGACTTTGTCTTCGACTAGAGAGATTGTCTCGAATGCGCCTGGAACCCTTAGGCGACTCGAAACTGCTCTAGCCACCTCCCGCTCTGGAGAAATGATTACGTCTATGGGCATGTTATCCCGGGTAAATAGATTTCCCCATTTTGGATCCAAATAGCCCTGATTTCTTATTCTGGCAATTTTAGTCGTGATATCAAATAATGAATGCGCAATTTGGCAGGCCACCATATTCACTTCATCAGCCTGTGTTACGGCGATAAGCAAATCAGCATCAGCAGCGCCAGCTTGCTCAAGAACCGCAGGTTCTGAGGCAAAACCAGTAATAGCTTTGACGTCAAGTGTATCGCTAATCTTTCGAGTTAGTTCATTGGAATGATCAATGACAACAACATCATTGTCTTCATGCGCTAAATATCTCGCAATGCTATAACCTACCTGACCAGCCCCACATACAATAACTTTCATAAAATATTTCCGCTAGGTTCTGTCATCGAGTTTGGCTAATCGTTTGCAGCTTGCATACCGTTTTTAGCTTGAACACCAAGTGCTTTTAGTTTTCGGTGTAAGGCGGACCTCTCCATCTCGATAAAAATTGCGGTACGTGATATGTTTCCACCAAATCTAGATACTTGTGATATTAAATATTCTCTCTCAAAAATTTCTCTAGCCTCTCTTAATGGCAAACCCATTATTTGAAATTGGTCATTTTCTTTTGACGAAGGAGATGTAGCCGAACTAATTTCAACCGGTATCATGTCTACGTTAATTTCTGTTGACCCATTATTCGGAGCCATAATTAAAATCCGTTCGATAACATTTCTTAACTCACGTACGTTTCCAGGCCAATCATAAGATTGGAGTGTAGCAATTGATTGTTCTGAACATTCCATAGAATTCCGGTTACTTGAGGTTGCAATTTGATCAATGAAGTATTTCACCAATTCTGGAATATCCTCACGATAGTGTTTTAAAGCTTGGATCTTGAGAGGCACTACACTTAAACGATAATATAAATCCTCTCGGAATTGACCGTCTTTCTTGGCTTCTGTCAAATCTTTACTTGATGCGGCAATGACCCGCACGTCTACATGAATTCGAGTTGCGCCACCTACTCTTTGAAAGGTTTGTTCTTGTAGCACACGAACGATTTTACCTTGGGTTTCTAGGGGCATATCTGCAACTTCGTCTAGGAATAACGTTCCCATGTGTGCCTGCTCTAACGTACCAACTTCACGAGGAGACCCGTTAGGAGATGTTTCAAGACCAAATAAGCCAATTTCGAAGTTTTCCGGTTGCATGGTAGCACAATTTATTGAAATAAAAGGACCATTTGATCGATTTGATTCTGCGTGGATTAGGCTTGCAACTAAATCTTTCCCTGAACCACCTGGACCAGTAATTAGAATACGACTATTTGTTGGGGCTACCTTATTTATGGCTTGCCGCAGTTGGCCAATAGTTGAGGAAGAACCCACTAATTTATCAAATCCAATCGTCTTCAGACGGAGTTCTTGGTTTTCGCGTTTAAGTAGTTCAGTTTCTAGTACCCGCTTTACAACCATTAATAAGCGGTCTGAAGTAAATGGCTTCTCAATAAAATCGCAGGCGCCAAGATTAATTGCTGATACCGCAGTTTCGATATTTCCGTGCCCGCTTATCATGATTACGGGCGTGTGAGGTTGTTTTTCTTGAAACTGTGCCAATAACTCCATTCCATCCAGTTGACTTCCTTCAAGCCAAATGTCCAACAAAACAACACTTGGCAGACGGGTTTTGATTGATTTAGTTGCTGAAGAACTATCATTAGCTTGATGAGTCTGGTAACCCTCGTCTTCAAGGATGCCAGCAATTAACATTCGAATATCGTCCTCGTCATCGATGATAAGTATGTCATGCGCCATCCGTGGTAGAGAGTTTTTGTCTGTTATTTTCTTCTCGGACAGATTCATTGAATTTGCCTTAATTTAAGTACACTCTTAGGATTGGAAGTCTGATTTATTAAACATCACTATGGCTTTTGCACCGGTTCCTTCATTGTTAACCAAGGTCAAATCACCGTTGTGATCTTCCATTATTTTTTTGGCTATAGCTAGCCCCAAACCCGTTCCTTTCTGGCGAGTTGTCACATATGGTTCGGTAATTCTATCAAGTAGTTCTGAAGGCAACCCCGCACCATTATCGGAAATATAAATTTTCACGGACTCTTTAGAAACTTCCATATCCAAACATATCCGACCGCCAGTCTGTGAATCAGTATCTTTTGAAAAACGGGAATCAACAGATTCAGCTGCATTTTTTAGTAAGTTAGTTAGAACTTGACCAATTTGTTGCCGATCTCCGTACAAACGGACTTCACCTTTAGGAATGTTAAGATCGTATTCTATTTCTGGAAAGCGTGTTTTTTCCAAAGATCCAATTTGGCTACAAATTTCGGTTAAATCAATAGGTTTAAGCTGTGGTTGTGGCATCCTAGCAAATGATGAGAATTCATCTACCATCTTACCAATACCTTTCACCTGTCGAATTATTGTATCGGTGCAACTTTGAAAGATTTCTTTGTCTGATATTATCTCCCCCAAATATTTTCGGTGCAACCGTTCTGCAGATAGTTGGATAGGTGTCAACGGATTTTTAATTTCGTGGGCAATGCGACGGGCTACATCAGCCCAGGCCGCCTTCCGCTGTGCGGATAATAACTCCGTGACATCATCGAAAGTAACAACATAGCCGATTACTTCTCGATTAATTTTCTCCACGGCAATTGATACCACCAGTGTTTTTTGCCCTGTAGGATTTAAATGTTTGATTTCACTATGTATTATTCCTTTAAAATCTAGTTCAGTCCTACTCATCAGTTCTTCCATAGGAGGGACTACGACACCTAAATGAAGGCCGATATGTTCTTGTAGTTTTAGGTTTAATAAATCTGATGCTGATCTATTATGCACAAGGATATTGCCTTTATTGTCTAACCCAATTACTCCTGCTGACACTCCAGCTAATACGGCTTCAGTAAATTGACGCCTCTCATCCAGTTGTCGGTTGGCGTTTATCAAACCGTTCCGTTGATTAAGTAACTGCTCGGTCATTTTATTAAAGGCTCGACTTAGTGCACCGATTTCGTCATCGGATTGAATATCTGTACCAGTTATTCTAGCGTCCAGATCTCCTTTTCTCACGCGCTCTGCAGCATCTATCAATTTGCCAATTGGTGTAGAAAGTTGAGTGGCTAGGGACCAACCAATCCATATGGCTACAAGTAGTAAAATTACTGCAACCATGCCAAATATTAGTAGAAATTTAAGCTTTAAGCTCTCTCTCCCCATTTCCAACTTCATATATTGGGCAGTCGCCCCCCTAGTTCTAGATAAATGATCAAGAACCTGTTTTTTGACATACCGGCCTACGAGTAGATAGGCATCAGTAAAGGCTTCCAACTTTACACCTGCAAGTACCCGATCATCTCGCCCTGCACCTATGATAATAACTTCGCCTGGTACTCTGTTTAAAACATCTCTAACAAGGTTGTCCGAAGAAAAATTGAAACCGAGAGAAAAACCAAAGCCTGCCCTAGCTAATATATTGCCACGACTATCGACAACAACAGCTTCCGACAGACCCCTCACTACAGATTGTTGGTGCATAATTTCAGCCAGGATTTTTGGATTGGTAAGTAAACTTCGGGCAGCTCGGTTTATATCATTGGCCATACCCAATGCCGCTCCACTTATACTACTTTTGTGCTCGTGCAAATATGCTTCAGCAACGAGTTTTGATTGATTTATAGCCGTTCGAACCTTATCGCTAAACCAGCTTTCAATGCCAAAATTAAGGAAAAGACCAGAAAATACTGCCACAAGAAGTGCTGGGATGACAGCAACCAAACTGAAAGATGCTACTAACCTAATGTGAAGGGTCGCACCGTCCGAACCTTGGCGTCGCTTCATCCATGCTACCACAATTCGACGAGCTATTACGGCGATCAAAGTTAAGGCCAATACTAAATCAAGATTTAGTAGCCAAACTACTGTGGTAATATCTGAATTCCAGGGTGCATAACCTGCGAGAACAGCGACGGTAGCTGAAGATGAAAGGATTAAAGCCAAACCAATCAAAGTGGCAATGACGCGCACCAGACCGAAGTTCTTCTTTTTAGAGTTAATGTCGGCAACTAGTTGAGCGGGAGTTTCAGAATTACTTGATTGGATCATCTTCAGTATTACCGTTGTCTGACTTTTCCTTAAGTAGCGCTATAATTGAACTTGCCACAGTTGTAAGTCTACTTGGGAATTTTTGTAACTGGTATATCAAGTTTGTGAATTTTTTTTCGTAAGGTATTTCGGTTAAGACCCAACAAATTCGATGCCTTGAGTTGATTCCCGCGAGTTGCAGCAAGTGATAGTGTTATAAGTGGTCGTTCCACTTCTTTTAAAATTCTGTCGTATAGTCCATCGGGAGGTAAGTTTTTTCCATGGGAGTGAAAATATTCTAGAAGGTGATTTTCAATAGCTTCCGCAATACTCCCATCAGATTTTTCTGGTGTTTGCGGTGGAGCTAAAACAGAAAGTTCGGATTCTATGACTTCAATACCAATAATTTCTTGAGAATAAAGAGCCGCTAAGCGGCGTACCAGATTTTCGAGTTCTCTAACATTTCCGGGCCAATGATGGATTTGAAGTCTATCCATGCCGGCGTTATCAATAATTTTCCCAGGCAGTCCCTCGTTAACTGTACTAGATATAAAATGTCGAACTAGTTCAGGAATATCGTCGCGCCGTTCTCTGAGTGGAGGTATCCTTATTGGTACTACGTTCAAACGGTAGTATAGGTCTTCGCGAAAAAGGCCTTGGCGGATCAATAATGTTAGGTCCCGGTGAGTAGCAGCAACAACCCTAACATTTGTTCTAATTGAAGTCCTTCCGCCTACAGTCGTGTACTCACCTTCCTGCAAGACACGAAGTAAGCGTGTTTGTGTTTCTAACGGCATGTCTCCTATTTCATCCAAAAATAGGGTTCCTCCCTCAGCTTGTTCAAATCGACCCAAAGCTCGTGTTAAAGCGCCTGTGAATGATCCTTTTTCATGACCGAATAGTTCACTTTCAATTAATTCTCGGGGAATTGCTGCCATATTTATTGCAACAAATGGATGATTTTTCCGTCTCCCATAATCGTGTAGGGCCTTCGCCGCTAGTTCTTTTCCAGTTCCTGACTCGCCGTTGATTAAAACTGTCAGGTCACTGCTCATTAACCGTGCGAGTTTTCGATAAACTTCCTGCATTGCGCTCGACCGGCCAATTAGAGGAAGGTGTTCAGAATCGCTATTAAATTGGTGATCTGGAGATTTTCTTTGAGAGGTATCAAGAGCCTTTTTTACAACGTTAATTAGTTCGGTAAGGTCAAATGGTTTAGGTAGATACTCAAATGCCCCCTTTTGAGTAGCATTTACAGCCGTCATTATTGTATTTTGGGCGCTCATGGCGATTACTTGAAGATCGGGCCTAATTTTTTTAATTCTAGGAATAAGGTCAAGCCCATTTTCATCCGGCATAACAACATCGGTAATGACTAAGTCGCCTTCACCTTCAGAAATCCAACTCCAGAGTGTTGATGTGTTTCCCGTTGTGCGGGTCTCATATCCAGCTCGACCTAGAGCATGGCTTAAAATTGTTCTGATGGCCTTATCATCGTCTGCAATGAGAACGGTGCTTAAAGACATGATTTTAGTTTACCTTCGTCTGGTACTTTAGGGAGTAAAACTCGAAAAATTGTTCTGCCAGGCTGACTTTCAAATTCGATAACACCTCCGTGGGCTTCCACCATCTTTGCCGTTAGCGCAAGACCTAGGCCAGAACCTTTTGGCTTAGAAGTTACGAATGGCTCGAAAAGATGGTTCTGCAAATCTTCGGGAATTCCTGTGCCATTATCTTGAACTGTAATCATTAGAGGTAATTGAGGTGCCGAAGATAGTCCGGGAACTGCCAAGCGAATTCCATGCAGATACGATGTTGTGACTACAATTTTTCCGCCTATTTTTGGCGTTGCTTCTGCAGCATTCTTAAAAATGTTTAAAAACACTTGTACGAGTTGGTCGAAGTTACCATTAGTGAGGGGTAGAGAAGGGTCATAATTTTCAATTATTCTCTCATTTTTTGCGAAGCCTGTTATGGAAATGTTTCTAACTCGCTCTAGTACTTGATGTACGTTGATTGGGGAACGCTCTATTGGTCTTTGATCAGAGAATGCTTCAATCCGATCTAGTAAGGCGCAAATTCGGTCAGTCTCATCACAAATCAGCTGGGTAAGATGCCGATCTTCTGGTTCAGTATCTTGTTCGAGAAGTTGTGCCGCCCCACGTATGCCTGAAAGTGGATTTTTAACCTCATGAGCTAGCATCTCTACCATGGCTGTGACAGATCTTACAGCATTTCTATGTGTTAATTGCCGATCAATTTTATCAGAAATCCGTCTTGGAAAAATATTAACTATAATACTATCGGCTAGTTCTCTGACAGGTGATACTTGAATATTAACTAATTGTTTTTCAATTTTAGGCGATTCCAATGTAACGCCATATTCCGAAATATTAATTAAGCTTTCCAGCGTTTTTTTTATTAAATTACAAACCGGCCCATCCCCCGGCAATAAATCCTCAATGGTGGAGCCGATTAACTGGTTTACGCTATTCTCAAATAACTGTTCTGCAGCGTTATTTGCAAATGTGAGAAATCCCAAATGGTTAATAACCAGGACCGCTGAGTCCAGAGAATTCAATATAACTTCGCTACTTAATAGGTTTAGCCTGTCTCCCAGTTTTAAATTGCCAGGCCTCGTCACTCGGTCATCTTTTCAATTATTGGAGCGTAAAATTCAGAGATCAATTTGCGAGCAAGTTTTACATTATCGATGATATTAAATTTTGCTCTAAAAACTGATGCTCCGGGCAGTCCCTTGCTATACCAGCCTAAATGTTTTCTCGCAATTTTCATCCCTCTATTAATACCATGATGTTCTAATAAGGACTCATAGTGAGATTTTATAATTTGGTATTGGGTATTTATATCAGGTGCCGTCGATTGGAGGCCAGTTTGAAGGTATTGGTTAACTTGATTTAAAAACCATGGCTTACCGTAACTACCACGACCAATCATCACCCCGTCAGCACCTGATTCTTCTAATAAATTTTGTGCGTCTTCTACGGTATTGACGTCACCATTGCCAATAATCGGGATTGATACTCGCTTTTTAACTTCACGTATGAAGGCCCAATCTGCTCTACCTTTATAAAACTGGCATCTTGTTCGTCCATGGACCGTGATCATTTTAATCCCAGAATCTTCGGCAATTTTGGCAATTTTTGGAGCATTTCGGGATTTATCATCCCAACCGGTTCGCATTTTCAAAGTCACCGGTATGTTTACGGCATTGACAGTAGCCTTAATTAAGTTCGCGACCAATTTTTCATCTCGCATAAGGGAAGATCCGGCGTGCCCCTTTGTCACTTTTTTTACTGGACATCCCATGTTTATATCGATAATTGCTGCTCCCCTATCTGCATTCATTTTAGCGGCTTCTGCCATCAGCTCAGGTTCGCAGCCAGCTAATTGCACGGCCATTGGGAACTCTTCTTCACAATTTGAAGCCATTTTTAGAGTTTTTTTGTTTGCATATATCATTGCTCGGCTGGCTATCATTTCTGAAATGACTAATCCAGCGCCTTGGCTCTTGGCAAGGCGACGATATGGCATGTCAGTTACGCCTGACATAGGAGCTAAGATCACTTTACTGCTTAACTTTATAGAGCCAATACTAATAGTCATACGTTAGCTATCCAAATTAATGGCTATTTATTAGGCAAACCCTGATTTGACACAAACAATTATTTACAGTGTCGAATGAAAATGTTGTTCAACTAGAATTACATCGGTGACTAGTTTCACACCAGGGTACCCCAGGGTGAGAAGTATGTATGCAAGGAGTACCAAATGGGTAGATGTTTTGCCACGTGTACCTGAATGATGATTTAAAATAAGCAGAATGCCGATAACTAGAAATACGGTAATTGCAAAGATTGTTTTATGATCAAATATCAATAACTTCTCAGTGATTAAGTACTGTGAAGCCATTCCGGTTATTAGCCCGGCAACTAAAACGAATTCTCCAGTATATAAAAGCTGTAATACTAATTTCTCACTTGATGTCACTGATGGTAAAAGTTTGGATAAAGTTGTTCGTTTTTTAAGTTTCAAAGCTCGCGATTGAATGGATGCGGCAAGCGCCGCAACAGCAGCCAAAGTGATTAAACCATATGTAGCAACAGATACGAGAATATGGGTACCCATCCACACCACGTGAGCATTATTAACTAAAGGTTGTTTTGAACTATCGCTCAAAAAAGTAGCTAAAACGCCTAGAATAAATAGATAGGGCATCAGAAGAGGGCTTAGACGCCAACTATCTTTTGAAACACTTGTAACTATGGGCAAATACAAAATTAAGCAGGCAAATATAGTGAACCACAATGCCGTGGATACATCTGTTTTCCAGCCCGTTGACAGACGCGTTAATATAAGAACCACGGTACCTGCAATTGCCAATGCTAACATCGCCCAAAACCATCGGTCCGGCTTGGGGTCCTTTCTATACGGTAAAAGGATTGCAGGTGTAAGGGAAATTAAAGCGAAAATAGAAAAAATTGTCAAAGCCATCGCATGCCTAAACCTGTTATTCGCCTTTGTAATCTATTGGCAAGAACTATAAAAACATACTCTGTATTAGTTATGTAGTTTAGTCAGTGCGCAAGCAACCTCACATCGACATTTTACCTAGATATCTTCTCAGCCGAATGTGAGCTTAATAAAGAATATGAAAGTTTAATTTGTGAATAAAAATCGTAATTTGGAAACTGTTGCACTTATTGTTTCCGCTGGCCGGGGGCGGAGAATTTCTGGAAAAACCCCTAAGCAATATCTGCCCCTTGGTGGAGAAACTATTCTTTCAAAAACAGCCCGTGCTTTTATTAACCATAAAAAAATCGATGCAGTCCGAATTGTCATTCACCCGGACGATCAGGATTTGTATGATACTGCTACGGGGGGACTTAACTTATTAAGCCCTGTGTACGGTGGCCCCGAGCGCCAGGATTCTGTTAGGAATGGATTAGAAAGCCTGGAGGAGTTGAGCCCCTTGAATGTCTTAATCCATGATTCTGTTCGACCATTTGTTTCTCATTCGCTTATAGATAGAATTTTAAATATGCTGCTTGATGGAAAGGGGTGTATCCCCGGGGTGCCAATCACGGATGCTATAAAATTGATTGATGATGGGAAAATTGTTAAATCTTTAGAGAGATCTAACATCTGGCGTGTCCAGACACCTCAGGGATTTCCATTTGATCAAATACTCGCCGCTCATCGCTCTCTCATTGGAAATAATATAGCTGACGATGCTGCAGTTGCTGAAGCTTATGGGTTATCAGTCGTCGTCGTCCAGGGGTTATTGGATAATGAAAAAATTACGAATAAAGAGGATTTAGAAAAGGCAATGCAAAAACATTCCTTAAAGTTACCAGATATTCGTGTTGGAAATGGCTATGACGTCCATCGCTTTTCGAAAGGAGATTTTGTAACCATTTGTGGTGTAAAGATAGCATTTTCGTTTGGTCTCGAAGGTCATTCCGACGCTGATGTAGGACTTCATGCGCTGACAGACGCAATACTCGGTGCTTTGGGTAAAGGTGACATAGGAGAATATTTCCCGTCGACTGATGAGCAATGGAGAAATGCTTCTTCTGATATATTTTTGAGGCATGCTGGAGAGGTTTTGAGCTCAATGAATGCTTCGGTCCAAAATTTGGACATCACAATAATTTGCGAAGTGCCAAAAATAAGTCCTTATCGTGATGAAATGAAAAATAACATCTGTGAAATATTGTCGATCTCTCCTTCAAGAGTAAATGTCAAGGGGAAGACCAACGAGACCCTTGGTTTTATTGGCAGGAAAGAGGGAATTGCCGCACAGGCTACTGCGACAGTACTAATCCAGTAGAGTATCGGCCCAATATCGATATAAGCGCTGGTTAGCCTAATTATTCTAATGAATCATGATACTTCTTTGGCGATCCAGTCTAGAAATTCAGTATTTCCATGCTGAATACCCAATGCGACAATGCATGGACATTGATAACTATGCATTTCTTTCAGGCAACTAATCAAGGCATCTAATTTTTCAGTTGTCGTTTTAAGTATGAGAACGGTCTCAGTTTCGGTGTGTAGTTCGCCCTCCCAATTATATATGCTTATGCTTTTGCCTAGAATGTTTGCACAAGCTGCCTGACGACCTGTAACAACCACTTGAGCAATGTTTTTTGCTTCATTTTCAGACGAAGTAGTGACGTAGACAAGAAAATAGCCCATTGTTAGTTTCTCCAATTTTGGACAATTAATTTAAGTTACTTTATCATGCACGCGGCCTTATAGTTTACCGGAGGATTAGCTAGTGGACGGGCAGGTCCCACAAACAAATAGAGATGACGAGGGGTCATCTGAAAATCAGAGAAAACCGACTCAACCGCAGAGAGAATGGTTGGTGCGGGGACTAGGTGAACCTGGTGGTAAGCTGCCATTGTTTGATTATCGCGGCCAAAAAATAAGCTCAAGAACTGTGGAAAGCTGTGTTAAATACGGTTGGGCGGAACCGTGGTTTAAAAATCCAATAAAACCGGATTGGCAGGTTTGCAAAATTACAAATTTGGGGAAAAATGTACTCAAATAATTCCGATAACCCATGAAAAAAATAATATGACTCACAAACTATCCAACTTTTCTGATAGTTAATAATGGACACGGTTTTTTCCAGTTGTTCGCTAAATTTGAATTAATTCGACCTCTTAATCTTGTGGGTAATTCCTATTTTCTGGTCAGTGAAATAATTGGTTGAGTTAACAACAAACTAATTTACGGTAACAAGAACACACTAATACTTAATGAATTAAGTAAAACAAATGAGTAAAACTGATCACGATAATCTTAGGCTGTTAGGGACAAAGACAACATTACCAAAATCTCCAAAAGAGGCGGTCTTGGAAAAGGTAGATAATCCTCATTTAGCGTCTAATTATTTAATTCGATTTTCTTGTCCTGAATTTACCACATTGTGCCCAGTAACGGGTCAACCAGACTTTGCGTATTTAATAATCGATTATATTCCCGACGCTTTTATAATCGAGAGCAAGTCACTTAAACTTTTTCTTAGTTCATTCCGAAACCAGCAAGGATTTAGTGAGGAGGTCACCGTAAATATTGCTAAACGGTTGGAAGATGAAGTGGATCCAAGATGGCTTCGAATTGGTGGATATTGGTATCCACGGGGAGGTATTCCAATAGATGTATTTTACCAACGGGGGGAAATCCCAGAAGGTTCGTGGGTCCCTGATCAAAAGATAGAGCCTTATCGTGGGAGCAGATAAAAACCTTTACATATAATATGCTAATTGTACCTCATTTTAAACTGTTATTAGTTTATTCTTCAATTAGCGATACAGTTCCTTTTTTTGTATTGCAGGGAAGTGACTTGAGATACTCACCTTTACAAGGACCCATCACGCAATAGCCATCCTCCACGCGAAATAACGCTCCGTGTTTTGAACACTGGATAAAAGAGTTATCTTTGTTAAAAAATTGTCCCGGGATTTGATCGATAAGAACTTGGGTGTGGGGGCACCAGTTTAGGTAAGCGTATGCCACATCCCCTCTTCGAGCAATGAATATATTTCGTAGCTTTCCCTGAATAACAGCTACCATTCCCTTTGCGCTATTATCTGGAACATCATCCAATAGACAGAGTTCTTTTGGGGGCATTGTTAACCAGTGCTATCCTCTAAAGAATGGATATATATAAACGTTTCTGTTTAAGAACTCTAAATCAAGTGGTCGGAGCGATAGGATTTGAACCTACGACCCCTACACCCCCAGTGTAGTGCGCTACCAGACTGCGCCACGCTCCGACATACTGAACAATCTTTAAATAAACGTTACAAACTAACTCTGGACACCCCCATCAATGTACGGTGTGGTTGAGTCCCGATCAAGAGCTTTAACAGCCCAACATCGTCTCCAACTGCGCCAGAACTATGCTGAGATTTTGCCTAAAAACAGAATTGTCCAAACTCTACCACTTAGTTCATAAGTTGGGCTATAGTAGTCTTCTAATGTCTTGTAGTTCGGATAAAACTTCCCGTGCCTTTTGGTGCATTAGTTCATTGGAACAATAATGTTGCTGTTTTTTATTGTTAACTGAAGAGGTTGATTTCTTGTTGATATTATTATTTGGTTTCTTGAGTAGTTTTTGCACACCTTTAATAGTATAGCCATCATCATACAAAAGACTTCGAATTTGGCGTAATAGCATAATATCCTCTGGCCGGTAGTAACGTCTTTTTCCTCCCCTTTTTGTGGGATTGACTTGAAGGAATTTAGTTTCCCAAAATCTGAGTACATGTTGTGGAAGATTTAATTCAGCAGCTACTTCGCTAATTGTTCGAAACGCGAGTGGAGATTTACCTGACTTGCTTGATGATTTGTCACCAACGGCAGGCATAATTATGGATGATCATTTTCATCAACTGGGTTGTTTATAACCTGGTGGCGACTAACACGATTCTTAAGCACCTGCGATGCCCGAAAAACTAAAACCCTACGTGGTAATATGGGCACTTCTTCCCCCGTTTTTGGATTTCGACCAATGCGACGGTTCTTACTTCTCACCGAAAATGTACCAAAAGTCGAAATCTTTACCGATTCTCCCTTTGTCAGTGTTTCCGAAACCTTGCTGAGTACGGATTCAAGCAACTCCGAGCATTCGCTCCTTGATAGCCCAACTTCTTGGTACACTGCTTCGCTAAGCTGTGAACGGGTTAACGTTTGTCCAACCATCATTCCACGTTCCTTGATGACACTCTACAACGGGACTTCACAGTACGTGATAAGGCAATCAATTTCAATGCTTAGGCGTCATTGAATTGATTTAATTATTATTTTCGGACTTGAACATTTACCAGCGTACAAGTGCTGCTCCCCAAGTCAGGCCGCCACCCATTGCGTCCATGAGTAGCAGATCGCCTTTTTTAATTCGACCGTCTTTTACGGCAACGTCTAATGCTAATGGGATAGAGGCAGCAGAAGTATTAGCGTGGTTCTCAATGGTTAATATAATTTTTTTATCACTTAATTTTAGCTTTTTAGCAGTACGATCAATTATCCTTTTATTCGCTTGATGGGGTACCAGCCAATCTATATCGGATGCAGTTAGATTGTTGGCCCTTAGCGCCTCCAGCGCAACACTTGATAAATTTGTGACAGCGTACCGGAAAAGTTCTGGACCTTCCATCTTAATACTGCGCCGAGCATTAAATTCCGCTAAGTTATTTTCGCAATATAGAATATGCCTCAGGTTCCCGTCAGAATGGAGATGGGTAGATAATATTCCTGAGGGATTTTTTACATTATTAATCTTCTGACCCTGCATCACTACAGCACCAGCACCATCGCCAAATAGCGTACAGGTAGTTCGATCTTTCCAATCCAGAAGTTTGGTCAATGTGTCAGCACCCACTACAAGTGCAGTATCTATTTGGCCTGTCCGGAGCATATTATCGGCAACTGAAAGAGCATATATGAATCCGGAACACGCTGCCTGAATATCGAAGGCGGCACCACCCTTTATTGCCAAACGGCTCTGAACCTTTACTGCTGTTGCTGGAAAGGTATCGTCGGGTGTTGTTGTTCCCACTATAACTAGGTCAACATCACTTGCTTTTATTTTTGCATCTTCAAGAGCATTCTTTGCTGCTTCGCAAGCGAGGTCTGAAGTCATCTCAGATTTCTCGGCTACGTGTCTTTGTTTAATACCTGTCCTCGTGGTAATCCATTCATCGGAGGTATCTATGATTTCTGCCAACTCATCATTGGTAATAAAATTTTTGGGCAGGTATGATCCGCAGCCGTGGATTTCAGATATTGTATTCATTTTCTATTTTTTTCTGATCCTGTATCTGTTCCCTTTTCCCCAGCCATAATTCGGCCAAGATCTTGTTTTATTAGCTCATTAAAGTTCCGCCTGACAAGGTTTATACCTACTTCAATTGCATGTGCAAAACCAACTTCGTCTGTTCCTCCATGGCTTTTAACGCATATTCCAGTCAAGCCTAGTAGCATGGCACCATTGTAACGACGGGGGTCAAAGTAGGCGCGAAATCTTTCAATTGCCGGACGAGCTAAAAGGGCTCCTATTTTAGCTAAAATGCTGCTGGTCAGTGCATCCTTCAAAAAAAATGCTATCATTTTTGCCGTTCCCTCCGCCGTTTTAAGCGCGATGTTGCCAGTAAATCCATCCGTGACAATAACATCGACAGTGCCTTTCCCAATGTCGTCTCCCTCTACAAAACCGAAGAACTCAATGGGTAAATTTGAATTTTTAAGTATATCGGCTGCTTCTTTAACAGAATCATTTCCCTTAAGACCTTCGACACCAACATTTAAAATTCCGATCGATGGTTGCTTCAATCCAAGTTCATTACGCGCATAGACCTCTCCCATTACGGCAAACTGAACAAGATTATTAGCGTCACACTCAACGTTTGCGCCCAAGTCAAGCATCACTGAGTCGCCACTTTGAGTTGGAAAACTTGATGCAATGGCCGGTCGACTGATACCGGGAAGAGTTTTTAGAACAATTGTTGCGATTGCCATTAGTGCGCCGGTATTACCAGCTGATACAACTGCAGTTGCTTCTCCATCAGCGACAGCATTAATTGCCAATCTCATGCTGGAATTCTTTGCACCTCTTAGGGCAGCCGTTGGTTTGTCGTCGTTGGTTACAAAATCAGTCGTATGTCTTGTTTCACATACGGCTTTAGCCATCGGGTATCGTTCTAGAAGCGGCAAAATTCGCCGCTCGTCACCAAATAACAAAAACTTAACATCTGGGTTTGATTTTGCAGCGATTCCGATAGCACTAACTATCATGGAAGGAGCATTGTCACCTCCCATGCCATCAATTGCAACGGTGATGCGATCGCTCAAAACGGTCCCCATTAAGTGCGCTCGCGAGTTAAGCGAGTGCCTCAATCTCCATTACGTCGCGCCCACCATAGTATCCGCAGGATGCGCAAATGTGGTGCGGTAATTTCAACTCTCCACAGTTAGCACACTCGCCATAAGCCTTGGGTTTCAAAGCGTCGTGGGAACGTCGTTGGTTACGACGGGATTTGGAGATTTTTTTCTTTGGTACAGCCATAGCAAAATTGCCGAAATCGAGAAAAAACCACTAGTTTAGAAGGCATCAGAGACGCGGTTTTTATAGTAATTTCCTCTAATGAGCAAGAAATAACAATAAAAGTTCTAAAGTTATTTGAGATGCAGTTTAATTTTCTTTGGTTTGCAGCTTCTTCAGTGTTTCAAATGGATTAAACTTATTTTTCACTTTTATGGTAGAAAATATATTGCCCTGACAAAGCTCTGCACCAACAGCTCGCGGGTAAGGTTCAATCTCAAGTAAAAGATGCTTAGAAACTAACTCTCCAGCATCAAAAAAACAATTGTTTATAAATTCTGCTAGGTCAACGTCGTTAACGGTGAACTCTAATTCCTCGTCAATGTTGAATACATCTTTTTCTGCAATGGTACAAAAAAATTTACGTTCTATAATGCTAGTCATGGGCTCAAGCGTTAGAACACAAATCTGAGAGATTTCGGCAATATATCTAGCTTCCAATTTTGGCAATGATTCTCCTTCGGGTTTTGAAAAGATAAGCTTAGTTGAGAGCCTTTGCACATGTTTTACAGAAAATCGTTTTGCTAGCGCATCGCATTCTAGAGAATTTGCTGAAATATTGATTTCAATTCCGTCTACCTCAATATCTAATATTGATATGAGACGGGAAAATTCCGGAGTTATCTTGGTTATCATAAATTAGTTATTTAATATTAGGAGGTGGTATGAAAACAAAATCGACCTCACTGATTTTATCAAGTGACCATGATTCTGATTCTTTTATCTGTTCTCTAAAGTAATTTACAAAAGTGTTAAGTTGTTTTGAGGAAGGTCGACTGTCTAGGTAGATATTTCTTTTAAATGCTGCTTCTAGGAATTCATCTGTTTCAAGTAGTGCATCTTCATAAGCTTTGACGCGACCATAATAGGCTGCTGCCAAGTTCTTAATCTTTTTCCCTACGGAAAGATCTCCTACACCCATTTCACGTAAATTTTTGTCTATATCTATGAACATACAATCAAAAAGTGCTTGGGAAAGTTTTTCACCATTTTTCCCAATTGATTTAAGTCGTCTCATAATAATAAAGGCGTGGAGGGCTATTAGATCAAAGCGTCCATTATATGTGTCAGAAACCCCGAGTTTATTATAAAAATCTGGTTGCCGTGCTTGACGAACTATCTCAGTGTAGAGAGGGGTAGCGTTGGGTCGTTTTCTTAATAATCTAAGGTTGGTAAATATATTCATCTCCTGTCATTTGAGATATTCGTTATTTTTTATTTATATTACTATAATTCGCTACAGATTATTTGATATGTTATAACCATTACAGATTTAATTTCTTTCAATTTGTTTGGATAATGGTTCGGGAAAAATCATGACGTTTCGCATAATGCTGATTGTGACTGTTGCCTTCTTTGCTATCGAGGGTTGTGCGCCACGAATTGATGTTAGAGGCACCATTCCAGATGCTGATCTTTTGGCCGATATTGAGATAGGACACATAAATAAGGAACAAGTTGTTGCTTTGATTGGGTCACCATCGAGTATTTCGCCATTATCGAGTAACACTTGGTATTATGTAAGAGAGCGCACTGAGACTATAGCGTTCTTTGAACCTGAGGTAAAAGAACGAAAAATACTTGTTATAGTCTTTGATAAAAATGGAGTTGCCGAAAAAGTAAAAATATATGGATTGGAGGATGCACGAAAGATTGAGATAGTAGAACGGGTAACACCAACCGCCGGTAAGGAGTTTACCATACTCAGGCAGCTTTTTGGTAACATTGGCCGATTTGAACCTAGTGGAAAGTAAGGAAATGTAAAATTAGTAGTTTTAAAATTAACCTGCCAAGATTGCTAACAGCAAGATAGCAACAATGTTCATTATTTTTATGAGTGGATTAACTGCAGGGCCTGCGGTGTCTTTGTAGGGATCACCAACGGTATCACCTGTGACAGCCGCGTGGTGTGCTTCTGAACCCTTTCCTCCGTGATTCCCATCTTCAATATATTTCTTGGCGTTGTCCCAAGCCCCCCCACCCGAAGTCATGGATAAAGCAACAAATAGACCCGTAACGATCACTCCCATTAGAGACGCTCCGAGCGTGGCGAAAGCGGCGGCTTGGCCCGCTATTAAGTTGACTGAAAAATAAATAATAATGGGGGCCACAATTGGTAAAAGGGAAGGGATAATCATTTCCTTAATTGCTGCTTTAGTTAATATGTCAACGCATTTCCCATATTCCGGTTTTGTCGTTCCTTCCATAATTCCTGGAATTTCTTTAAATTGCCTCCTGACTTCTTCAACGACAGCTCCTCCAGCACGTCCGACAGCTTTCATTCCCATTGCTCCAAACAAGAAAGGAATTAACCCACCAATGAATAATCCAACGACCACGAAAGGATCGCTTAATGAGAAGCTAACTTTGACATTCGGAAATAATAGCTCCAGATCATGGGTGAAAGCAGTAAACAAAACTAGAGCGGCCAGCCCAGCCGACCCAATAGCATAGCCTTTCGTAATGGCTTTGGTTGTATTGCCCACGGCATCTAATGCATCGGTCGATTTCCTCACCTCATCTGGCAATTTTGCCATTTCTGCGATGCCCCCTGCATTATCTGTTACCGGACCAAAGGCATCTAGAGCCACAACCATACCAGCCAATGCCAGCATAGAAGTTGCAGCAATGGAGAGGCCGTACAGGCCGGCCGTCAAATATGAAATAATTATTCCCGCACAAATAACTATAACGGGCAGAGCCGTTGCCTCCATGGAGACGGCAATACCCTGTATTATGTTGGTCGCATGGCCAGTCTCGGATGCTTTTGCGACACTCCTAACAGGTTTATAGTCTGTCCCAGTGTAGTATTCGGTTATCAAAACAATTAACGCTGTAACCCCAAGCCCTACAAGGGATGAAATAAATAAATCAAGGCCATCAATAATTTCTCCAGACACTTTAAATTCTTTATCAAAGCCTAATTGCCAATTAATGGCCGCAGCTATGAGTACTGCAGAGATAATTGCACTTGCAAAGAAACCCTTATAGAGGGCTCCCATTATATTGTTGGTACTACCTAACTTCACAAAAAAAGTAGCAATTACAGACGCGACGATGCACACGGCTCCAATAAGGAGAGGCAATGTCATCATGAGTTGACGATCTGCTCCGCTAAAAAACAGGGCACCTAGTAGCATCGTTGCAACCATAGTCACGGCGTATGTTTCAAACAGGTCGGCTGCCATACCAGCGCAATCGCCAACGTTATCGCCAACGTTATCTGCAATTACACCAGCATTTCGTGGATCATCCTCTGGAATCCCAGCTTCAATTTTGCCTACAAGGTCCGAACCGACGTCGGCTCCTTTGGTAAATATACCACCTCCAAGGCGGGCAAAAATCGATATTAATGAAGCTCCAAATCCAAGTGCTACAAGGGCCTCCAACGTATGACGCAAATTCTTGCCATCATGGACTACAAGCATTTCTTGCAAGATCAACCAATAAATAACGACGCCAAGTAAGGCAAGCCCGGCAACTAGCATCCCCGTTATTGCACCGGACTTAAAAGCAACATCAAGTCCTGAACTCAGGCCACTGGTCCTCGCGGCTTCTGCCGTACGTACATTGGCACGAACGGAGACGTTCATTCCAATATAGCCTGCCGCGCCAGATAGAATTGCTCCGATGAAAAACCCAATGGCAACAGTTAAACCAAGTAAAAAACCAAGAAGAAGTCCGATGAAAACTCCTGCGATGGCAATGGCCGTGTATTGACGATTAAGGTATGCATTAGCGCCCTCTTGAATAGCAGAGGCTATTTCTTGCATTTTGTCGGTGCCGGTTGGATAGGCGAGAACTGAGCGGATCGTGTATACGCCGTATAATAGTGCTAGAACACCACAGGCGATTATCAAAGAGTAAACGGTAGACATTCAACTGGCCCCTTTTCGATTGAATGGTTAATCATATTAATTAACCTAACGTAAATGGAAATTATAACTAAGCATGTAAAAATAAATTAAGCGGCAAAAAAATCCGCAGGAAAATGGCAGAATCCCTGAGTTATAGCAACCTTAGCTTTCTCCAACGTCCAGCAATTATTGGTTGCATTAATTTGTAGTCGGGTCAGTAGTTTCTTCTTTTTCTGCATCATTAACAGATTTTACCTCTGAATAACTTTTGATATTGACTGCATGAATTATTCCTTTTCCGATCGTCCGTTGGCCCACAACTCTTAATCTCCTTTTGAGGGTTTCCTGATCAAGTTTTTTACTTTTCCTTAATTGTCTTGGAATAAACGAAAATAAATCCCTAACATAAGCATCCTTCAAGATAGGAAGTTTTTCTCGAAGTTTCGGCGCTTTTTTTTTGGTGGTATCAATTTGAACTTCAAGTTGGAGGTTCAGTGCTATTTTGCCATTTTGTATAATTGGGATTGATAGAGGAGCCATGGTGACTGTTTCAATAGCTATTTTTTTTTCTGGTTTTTCATCTTTTGGCGTACTATCTACGGTTGCCTTTTTTTCTTCGTTAGCAAAGGGACCGATTCCCATCTGCATCATTAAAGCGACAGAGCCACCTGACAGGAGAATGATCCCTACAAAAACAAAAATAACGATTTTTGGCATCAGGTTAAGCTAATAAAAAAAAATATTTCCAGTATTACAGACTTTGTATAGTAAAATAAAATATTACGCCAACATTCAAAAATGTTGATATCCTTCAGTTTCAAGAGGCAAGTCGTGACCGATTTTATCGATTATACGAATGGTTTTCCCTTCAACAATGGATCCAATTTTGCTTATTTTCAGGCCCATTTTTTTTGAAAGAGTATTAATATTTTTCGTGTATTCAGGTGGCGCTGTAAATACCAACTCGTAATCGTCCCCACCCGATATAATATGGGACATTTTCAAGTGTTTGGTTTGTTTAATAAGCGTAGAAACAAGTTCTGATATAGGAATGCTGTCGCCCTGAACAACAGCACCAAACCCGGACGCTTGGCAGATGTTATTCAAGTCATTTGCTAAGCCATCTGAAATATCGGTAGCTGAGTTGGCTATTTCTATAAGGTTCTTTCCCAGTTCTAGCCGTGGTTCAGGAAGATGTAGACGTTTGAATAGATGATTTTTACTTTTATCATCAATAACATTCACCTCACCTTTGATAATTTTCAAAGCTACAGCAGCGTCACCAATGTTGCCAGAAACCCAAATATCATCTCCAAGTTTAGCATTTGATTTTTTCAGCGCTTTGTTAACCCTAATCCTTCCCAACATTGTGATAGAAATTGAAGTTGGTCCCGGCGTTGATGAGGTGTCACCCCCTATTAGGCTTATCCCGTAATTTATTTGATCTTGTTTTAATCCGTTAGAAAATAGCTCTAGCCAAGCATCGTCAACAGTATTGGGAAGGCTCAACGCCAACAGGTAGACAAGCGGTTCCGCACCCATGGCAGCTAGATCTGAGAGATTTACCCTAATACTTTTTCTAGCGACCAAGTCAGCAGGGTCATTTTCAAAGAAATGAACACCTGCGGTTAAAATATCATTTGTAATCACCATCTGATGATCTGGATCAATATCAAGCAAAGCGGCATCATCTAGGAGTGAGAGGGCCCCGGGAAATTTTTTTGCCAAGGGGTAGAAATAAGTTTTGATTATCTCAAATTCATTCATCAGAATTTTCTGATCCAAGATATTTATATTTTCATTTTTCTCATTGAGCCCTGAGTGTCTTGCCGGCAGCGTCTAGGACGCCGTTTACGAACCCAGCTTCATTATCAAAATAAAAAGTGTGAGTAATCTCGACGTACTCGTTGATGATTACGGCTAAGGGGACGTTGGGTTCTCTTAATAATTCAAAAGTTGCGGCTCGCAAGATAGATTTCAATAAAACATCGAGAAGTTCAAATTTCCGGTCTTTTTTAATCGCCGCCGAAATAATCTCATCTAGGTAACCCTTTTCCTTATGTACACCCCGCAGTAGACAAACAAACTTGGTTTTGTTGGGTTGAAATGGTTCTCCCATATTTTCATTGAACGAAGACCAACGTTGATGTAAAAAATCTACCATAATGGTGTCATTTGAACTATTGCTGATTTCTATTTCATACAGACTTTGAACCCCTGCGATTCTTGCTGAGCGCGTAGCCTGTGCAGATTTCGTAGAATTTGACATTTTTATGAGATAGAAGAACCTGTGTTTTGTTCAACCAGAATTGGTAGCCCTAATTTTAATCATTTGGAGGCACGCGTTAGCTGCTCGTGCGCCAATATTTTTCTGCTTAATATTAGCTCTCTCCCAAGCCTGTTCAAGATTTTCGCATGTAATAATCCCAAAGCCATGGGGCATTTTAAGTTCGATGCTCAAATCCATAAGGGCCCGGCTAACTTCGCGGCATATATGCTCGTAGTGATCCGTCTCTCCGCGAATAACGCATCCAAGCGTCACGCACCCGTCAAAACGGATATCATCCCAAGCAAATTTAATGGCGGTTGGAATTTCAAAAACGCCAGGTACTGCTATTCTTTCTATCCGTTGATCAGCTTTTTCCAAAGTGGTCTCTGCGCCGCAAACCAAGGCATCGGCAATATCTTCATAAAATCGGGCTTCCACAATTAGGATGTTACCCGATAAGTTAGGCATGTGAAGCCCCTGCTGCTGCTGGACGAACGCTAGAGTGCCCAATTGGCCTTTGTTCAACGATCTTCAGGTCGTGGCCTTCTAAACCAACAATCGATCTTTTAGTGTTGGAAAGCAATATCATTTCCCTGACGCCTAAGTCGCGTAGTATTTGTGCACCGACCCCATAATCTTTGAATAATGTGGACGATTCCTTGATTAACGATTTACTTTGATTTACAGCTCCGATGTGTTCTCTGACATAGTCTGAAAGCACCGTTACGCTTGAACTTCTAATCAATACGATTACACCCCTGCCCTCATCGGCTATAATTTCCATGGCGCGGTGAAGTTCGAACGTTTTGTTGGCGCTGTAAATATAGTCAAAAATATTGAAACCGTGCATCCGAACCAGGGTAGGTAATTTGGTTGAAACATCACCTTTTACCAGTGCGATATGTTCACTAGATTCGGCGGTGTTTCTGTATACGATTGTTCGGAAAGTCCCTCCCACTATTGTTTCTATATTTGTTTCTACTTCCGCTTGAACTATCCTGTCGTTGCGTAACCGGAATGAAATTAGATCAGCGATGGTGGCAATTTTAAGTCCGTGTTTTTGAGCAAATGCCACGAGATCTGGCATTCTAGCCATTGACCCGTCTTCATTCATGATTTCGCAGATGACCCCCGACGGGTTCAATCCAGATAGTCTCGCAATATCAACCGAAGCCTCGGTATGACCAGCCCGAACCAACACTCCACCATCTCGACTGGCAAGTGGGAAGACATGACCGGGTGTACAAATATCATCGCATCCCTTTGAAATATCAATTGCTACGGCTATCGTTCTGGCCCTATCAGATGCTGATATACCCGTGGTCACGCCTTCCTTAGCTTCAATTGAAGTGGTGAAGGCTGTTTCGTGGCGGGAAGTATTGCTTTGGCTCATTAGAGTCAAATTCAGTTCTTCTATTCGATTTCGGGTTAAGGCCAGGCAAATTAATCCTCTTCCGTGTGTAGCCATGAAGTTAATTGCATCTGGCGTAGCCATTTGGGCTGGAATAACAAGGTCACCTTCATTCTCACGCTCTTGATCGTCTACCAGAATGAACATTTTTCCATTACGGGCATCTTCAATGATTTCTTCAATGGAGGACAGGTATTCAATGTGTGACAAAGGATCAATCCTTCTCTAGAAGACGGGCAACATATCGCGACAGAAGGTCAATTTCCAGATTTACCCGATCATCAATTCTTGATGTACCAAATGTGGTTACATTTTGTGTGTGTGGGATAATATTAACTACAAATTTTTTATTGGTGATTTCATTAACGGTCAGTGAAACTCCATTGACGGTAATTGACCCCTTTCTTGCAATAAAACGGGCCAAGTCCTCGGGGAAACTAAATTCAAATTTGAATGAGTCTCCCTCTTGGTCGATTGAAGTTATCACACCAACACCATCTACATGTCCAGCAACAAAATGCCCACCTAATTCCTCCGACAATTTCAGTGACCGTTCGAGGTTTACCGGCGTCCCTTCAGACCAACAACCAAGTGTGGTCTTTGACAGAGTTTCTCCAGAAACATCTGTTGCGAACCAATTCTTACCTTTTTCGACGACTGTTAGACAGGTCCCTGAGCAGGAGATTGATGCTCCTAAGGCAATGTTATTTGTATCGTAGGATGTGTTTATTTGAAATCTAGTATCACCACGTTTTAAGATAGCTTGGACGCCACCTAAATCGGTTATGATGCCAGTAAACATTCTGTTCAATTACCTGCTTCGTGATAAAATTTCTAAAAAATCTTTGCCAATATTGGTTGACAATTGCCGCTCAAAAATAGGCATTTCTGATAATTTATCTATATTTAAATTTCCAATAGCCGATAAGGCCCCATTGCCCAGAATTTTAGGGGCTCTAAACCATACCAACTGATCAACTAAGTCGGCCGCAAACAATGAGGACGCTACGTGGTTGCCACCTTCTACTAAAATACGCGTCAACCCTCGGCTTCCAAGTTGCTGCATAGCAGAAACAATATCAGATTGGCCAGTATCTCCGGGAGGCATCAGGATAAGGTCTATACATCGGTCTTTATAAATTTGCAGTTTACTAGGTGGGTGGTCATTTCGTGTTATCAGCCAAACTGGTGCTTCCTTTGCGCTCATAACAAGTCGAGAGTCTAGCGGTAGGCGCAACCCTCGATCAAGGATTATGCGAGGTCTTCGTTTGTTATCGACACCGGGTAGCCGACTAGTTAAATCTGGATTGTCGGCTAAAGCAGTTCCACTACCAACCAAAGTTGCGTCGTGTGTTGAACGTAAGAGATGAGTAAAACTGCGAGCCTCTTTCCCAGTTATCCCATTACTTTCGCCATTTTTGGTTGCAATTTTTCCATCAATTGTAGTTGCGGTCTTAAATGTAAGAAATGGTCGACCTTCATTGATCCGAAGAAAAAAGCCTTCATTGATTTCTCTTGCAGTTTCGCTTAGTAGCCCAATATTAACTTGAAGTTCAGCTTTTTTAAGCCTCTCGAAACCACTTCCTGAAACCCGGGGATCAGGGTCTAGTAAAGATCCATAAATCTCTTTAATTCCGGCCTCAATTAAAGCTTCGGTGCATGGCGGTGATTTGCCAGTATGATTACAGGGTTCAAGATTTACATATGCAGTACTGCCAGCGGCTTTTTTACCAGCTTGTTTTAATGCCATAGCTTCGGCATGAGGGCGCCCGCCAGGTTGTGTCCAACCGCGGCCTACTATTCTGCCATTTTTAACAATGATGCATCCTACTGCGGGATTAGGCCAAACGTTTCCAAGTCCCCTCCTGGCAAGGGAAAACGCTACCTTCATCAAGTCTATATGATTGCTAGACGGGTTTGAATTATTAGTTTGTTTCGTCACTTAGAGTACCTATGAACGCCTCGAAGTCCTTCACCTCGTGAAAATTTCGATAAACTGAGGCAAATCGAACATATGCGACCTGGTCTAAGTCAGCTAACTGATCCATTACAATTTCCCCAATAACTTTCGATGGAACCTCGCTTTCACCAAGTGTTTCTAATTTGCGTTGGATGCTATTACTAATGCGCTCAATTTTTTCTTCTTCAACCTGACGTTTTTGTAGCGCTGTCTTAAGTGATCTTGTTAACTTTTCCCGATCAAAGGGTTCTTTTTTCTCACCACCCTTCTTTACTATTATGAGCTCTCGGAGTTGTACTCGCTCAAATGTTGTCCATCGAGCACCACACTCTGGACATGATCGCCGTCGCCGGATTGCTGCGTTATCTTCCGTGGGGCGAGAATCTTTTACTTGGGTATCATTGTGACCGCAAAATGGACAGCGCATGGTTTTCTTTCCTTTCTATGGACGTCTGGTCATTCTTAGATTTTTGGATATATGGGAAATTGCTGGCAAAGCGTTTGCACTTCTTGTTTGACCATTCTTTCAGCAATTTGATTGTTTTCAGGATTTAAAACCAAACCGTCAAAAACATCTCCTATCAAATCTGCGATTTGGTTAAACTCTACTAATCCAAACCCACGTGTCGTGCATGCCGGAGTACCGAGCCTAATTCCTGAGGTGACAGTTGGTCTCTCAGGGTCAAGGGGAATGGCATTTTTGTTACATGTTATTGCGGAATTTTCGAGACTTTTTTCGGCGGCATCCCCTTTAAGGCCTAAAGAACGAAGGTCAACAAGAATTAAATGAGTGTCGGTTCCACCTGATACTATTTCACAGCCTCGTTCTTGTAATTTTGCAGCAAGAATTTTCGCGTTATCAACCACTTTTTGAGAGTATATCTTAAACTCTGGTGCGAGAGCTTCACCAAATGCCACCGCCTTTGATGCAATAATATGCATCAGTGGGCCACCTTGAAGTCCAGGAAATATTGCTGAATTTACAAGTTTGGAAACTTTTTCGTCGTTGGTGAGGATGAAACCACCTCTTGGTCCTCGAAGAGTTTTGTGCGTTGTTGATGTAACTACATGGGCGT
>Ga0209501_10001378_pt1 | contig 26898 bp, 17 predicted proteins | sample ArcticOcean_MG_C_4_FD_187434 | JGI IMG/M metagenome (GOLD analysis project Ga0209501, IMG submission 187434) | Marine microbial communities from western Arctic Ocean - ArcticOcean_MG_CB4_134 (SPAdes) (version 2) | ecosystem: Environmental > Aquatic > Marine > Oceanic | place: Arctic Ocean...
TTGATTGATGAGAGAAATCAAATCTAAATGATTCTTCTGATATCATCGACCCCCTCTGTTCAACATGATTACCTAGTATGTTTTTCAACGCTAAATGGAGAAGATGTGTTGCAGTATGATTTGATTCAATTTGAAATCTCCTTTCTTTATCTATAACACCCTTAAAGGTGGAATCTGTATTATTTGGCATTGTATCAGTTACATGGATTATATCATCATTATCCTTGATTGTATCTATTATTTTAAAAATATCTTTTGATTTAGACTCAATAAATCCAGTATCTCCAATTTGACCTCCTGATTCACTATAAAACGGGGTGTTATCAAAAACTAGATGAAAATTTATTCCATTTTCTGTTTCTACTTCTCTATATTTTATTAGGTTCATATTGCTTTCTAATTTATCGTATCCAACAAATTGAGACTGCCTGTTTTCATCTATAATTATCCATTTATGATACACTAATTTAGTTTTGGATTTAGATCTTTCTTTTTGTTTTTTCATATTTTCATCAAATCCTTTAACATCAACTTTAATTCCACTCTCAGCAGCAATTAAAGAGGTTAAATCAATGGGGAATCCATAGGTGTCATATAATTTAAAGGCATCTTGTCCCTCAATAATTTTATTTTTTGAAACTTTGATTAATTTATTAAGCAATAAAATTCCCTGATCTAAAGTTTTTAAAAAAGCTGATTCTTCATCTTTAATCACTGATTCAATTATTCCACCTTCATCCTTAATATTTGGATACTCATCTTGTAAATCTTTTGAAACTTTTGATACTAGTTTATGTATAAATGGAGACTTAATATCTAAATAGGTATATCCAAACCTGATAGCTCTTCTTAAGATTCGTCTAATAACGTAACCTGATCCAATATTGCTTGGATGTTGCCCATCAGCAATTGATATAATAACAGCTCTAGTATGATCTGAAATAACTCTAAAAGCTTTATCAATCTTATCATTTTCTGAATATTTTAACCCAGAGATTTTTTCAATCTCAGATATTAATGATTCAAATACATCTGTATCATATGTAGATCTCTTATTTTGAAGAACCATGCAAAGTCTTTCAAGACCCATTCCAGTATCCACATATTTTTTACTAAGCTTTTTAAGTGAACCATCATTTAAACGATTATATTGAATAAAAACAAGATTCCATATTTCAATTATATGGGGATGATCTTTATTTATTAAGTTCCTAGCATTTATTTTATCTTTTTCTTCTTGTGACCTAATGTCAATATGAATTTCAGAACATGGTCCACATGGTCCATAATCTCCCATCTCCCAGAAATTATCTTTTTTATCGCAATAGATTATTTTTTCTTCTGGAAAAAATTTCTTCCAATAATTATATGTTTCCTCATCTGCTGGAATATTATCATCTTTTGATCCCTTAAAAACAGTAACATACAGATCCTCTTTATCAATTTTATATTGATCAGTCAACAATTCAATTGACCAATCAATAATTTCTTCTTTAAAATAATCTCCAAAACTCCAATTACCAAGCATCTCAAAAAAAGTATGATGATATGTATCTATACCAACCTCTTCAAGGTCATTATGTTTACCAGAAACTCTAAGACATTTTTGTGAATTAACAATTTTTAAATCATTAGGGTCTTCAGTACCTAAAAAGATATTTTTAAACTGATTCATCCCAGCATTTGTAAACATAAGATCCTTATCATAATTATTTAATATAGATTCTGATGAAATTTTTATATGGCCTTTAGACTTAAAGAATTCGATAAATTTTTTTCGAACTTGAGATGATTTCATTTTTTTTATATTTGTATATTCAAACTGGTAGAATCTAGTAGAAAATTACAACAAATTGGCCTATGTCCAAAACTAAATATTATTTTGATAAAGATAACCTGGAGTTTATTCCAATTAAAAGGACTAACCTTAATAAATTATATAATCTATTATTATTCTTAATAAGTTCAATAATTTTTGGAGGATTTATAACTGTATTGCTATTAAATACTGAATTTATTGACACTCCTCAAGAGTTGGTTCAATCTAGAGAAATTAAAAATTATGAACTTCAATTTAAAGTTTTAAACAAAAAGCTAGAACAAGTTGAATCGACATTAGCCAATGTTGAAAAAAGAGACAATAATCTTTATAGAGTTTATTTTGAAGCAAGTCCAATTCCTGAAGCTCAAAGAAAAATGGGATTTGGAGGTATCAATAGATATGATTATTTAAATGGGTATGAAAATTCTGATCTAATTATTGGTACAACAGAAAGAATAGATATTCTTACAAAAGAACTTGTAATTCAATCTAAATCACTAGATGAGATCGAGCTTCTTGCAAAAAACAAAGAATCCCTTCTTTCATCAATTCCTACTATTCAACCAATTAGTAACTCCGATTTAAAAAGAATGGCTTCTGGATTTGGATGGAGAACAGACCCTTTTACAAAAAAAAGAAAAAGACACTGGGGTATGGACTTTTCAGCAGAAAGAGGCTCGCCAATTTATGCAACTGGTGATGGGAAAATTTCTAGAGCTGATAATAGGGCGGCAGGTTTTGGAAATCATGTAAGAATTAATCATGGTTTTGGATACATTAGTATATATGCGCATATGGATAAAATTTCTGTAAGAAAAGGAAATAAGGTAAAAAGAGGTGATATTATAGGGTATGTAGGAAGTTCTGGGCGTTCAGTAGCACCTCACCTGCATTATGAAATAACGAAAGATGGGAAAAAAATTAACCCTATTAATTTCTATTATGGTAATCTTTCACCTGGAGAATTTGAAATTCTTATAACCCAAGCTTCGCAAGAAAATCAGTCTCTTGACTAGTACTATGTATTTTGAATTACCTGATAAAAAATATTTTAGCATAAGTGAGGTCTCTAAACTTTTCAGTGTAAATAATTCCCTAATTAGATTCTGGGAAAAAGAGTTTAATCAGTTAAATCCAAAAGTTAAGCCTTCTGGAATTAGAAAATTTACAAAAGATGATATTGAAAATGTTTCTATGATATACAGTTTACTTAAAGAAGAGGGGCTAACTATTCAGGGAGCAAAAAAAAGGCTTAAATCAAAGAATAAAATAAATTCAAATAATTTATCCGTTATAAAAAAGCTTGAAAAAATTAAATTTGAGCTAAAAAATTTGAAATCAAATATCTGATTATTTTTTTCTGAAAAAAATATCTATTGGGACACCCTTTAAATCATATTCCTTTCTAAGCTGGTTCTCTAAGAATCTCTTGTAAGAATCTTTTATGTATTGTGGCAAATTACAATAAAACGCAAATTGAGGGTAAGGTGTTGGTAACTGTCTAGAAAATTTAATTTTTATATACTTGCCTTTATTACTTGGGGGAGGAGTTTTTTCTATTATTGGTAATATATAGTCATTAAGTTTTTTTGTTGGGATTTTTTGCTTTCTCTTTTCATATACTTCCATTGCAATTTTTATAGCATCAAAAATTCTTTGTTTTTGGGTTGATGAAATAAAAACAATAGGAATATCTATAAATGGTGATGTTTTTTCATGTATTTTATCTTTTATAAAGCTAGTTGTCTTTTGATCTTTTTCAACCAAGTCCCATTTATTAGAAAGAATTACAATTCCTTTCTTATTTTTTGCTGCTAACCAAAATATATTTTGATCCTGTGAATCAAATCCTCTTGTAGAATCATAAATTAAAATAGAAACATCCGAATTTTCAATAGCCCTAATAGATCTAAGAATAGAATAGAATTCAATATTTTCACTTATTTTAGCTTTCTTTCTTATTCCTGCAGTATCAATTAAATCAAATTCAAAACCAAATTGATTATATCTAGTATATAAGCTATCTCTTGTTGTACCTGCAACATCTGTAACAATAAACCTATCTTCTCCAATCAAAGCATTTATAAATGAAGACTTTCCAGCATTTGGTCTTCCGATTACAGAAAATTTAGGAACAGGACTCTCTATAAAATCATTCTCAGGTAAAAGTTTAACTAAAGAATCTAATACCTCCCCTGAACCTTGACCATTTATTGATGAAATACAAAAGAGATTATCAAATCCTAAAGAATAAAATTCATTTGAACTTTTAATTAGCTTTGAATTGTCAACCTTATTTACTAAAACAAAAACTGGTTTTGAAGTTTTGTGTAAAAGCTTAGCTATTGTCTCATCCATTCCATTTAAACCATCCTTAACATCAACAATAAATAGAATTACATCAGATTCTTCAATTGCTAGAATAACTTGCTTATCAATCTCTTTTTGAAAAACATCATCTCCTAACTTAAGATATCCACCTGTATCTATTACAGTAAATTCTTTTCCATTCCAATCTGACTTTCCATAATGTCTATCTCTAGTAACACCACTTATTTCATCAACAATAGCATCTTTTTTTTGAATAAGTCGATTAAATAATGTTGATTTCCCAACATTAGGCCTTCCTACTATAGCAACAATTCCTCCCATATAAAAAATATTTTCTATAAATTATATCCAAACCTTTTTAGAGATAACTTATCATTTCTCCAATTCTTTTTAACCTTTATAAAAACCTCAAGAAAAATCTTTTTATTAAAGAACTTTTCTAAATCTTTTCTAGCATTTGTGGCAACCCTCTTTAAAGCAGATCCCTTATGTCCTATCAATATATTTTTTTGGGAGTCTCTTTCAGTAAATATAATAGCTCTTATTTTTATTATTTTGTTTGTTTCCTTAAACTCTTCAGTAACAACTTCAACTGAATATGGAATTTCTTTACTATAATTAAGCAGTATTTGCTCTCGTAAAGATTCATTAACAAAAAATCTTTCAGATTTATCAGTAAATTGATCTTTAGGGAAAAAAGGCGGTGATTCAGGAATACTTTTTATGAAAATTTCTTTTAATTCATTAATAAAAAAGCCCTCCTTAGCAGATATTGGATATATTTTAATCTCTGGAAAAATATTCTCCCAGTACTTTATAGAACTTTCTAATTTCTCTTGATTAAAAAGATCAATTTTGTTAAGTAAAACCAACTTAGGGACTTGCAGTTTATTTATTTTCTTAATTAATGAATCATTTTTAAAATCCTTTCCTCCTACTTCATCAATAAAAACTAAAACATCAGAATCAATTAAAGTCTCATTTATAAACTTCATCATAGCTTCTTGCAATTGATAATTTGGAGCCAATATACCAGGAGTGTCTGATATAACTATCTGATAGTCTTCACCATTGATTATTCCTTTTATTCTATGTCTGGTTGTTTGTGCTTTGGAAGTAATAATAGAAAGCTTATCCTCCATTAAAGCATTTATTAATGTTGATTTCCCAACATTGGGTCTCCCAATAATTGATACAAATCCAGATTTATGTATTTTCTTACTCATTTTTCGCAAAGATAGTTACTAAAATTTAATGGTTTGCATGTAGTTGTTAAAGTTTATATATTTGCAATCTATATCGCGAGGTGGAGAAGTGGTATCTCGTTGGGCTCATAACCCAAAGGTCGCAGGTTCGAGTCCTGCTCTCGCTACTAAAACAATAAAAGCAATCAGAAATGGTTGCTTTTTTGTTTGTAACTCGATTATACAAGTTTGATTCCTATCTTCTCCACTAGTGTTCATAGGGGTTCACTTTTGTTCATTCTTAATAAAAGCTAAGAGATCAGCCATTTCACTGGGGCTGATTTGATTATCCAATACAAAGGGCATTACAGATAATTCAGCCGCTTGCATTTTGATAATTTCGTCTCTTGGGATAGTCAATTCTTTACCCACTATATCTTTCAGTGTGAGAGAAGTTGAATTTTCTGTAGAAATGATCCCGGCTTTTACAGTGCCATTTTGAAGGGTAATCGTCCAGGAATCGTAACCGTCCGCAATAGATTTACTGGGATTCAAGATGTCTTCCATAAGTGACGATTTACTGCGATTTCGTAGAGAACCCAAGTCAGGGCCAAAATTTATTCCACCTTCCCCATTCAGTTGATGACAGATATTACAGTAATTATTAAATAGTTTTTTTCCGTTTGTAGTATTGCCTTTTATTGATAAAGCTATTTGATATTTTTGAAGTTCTTTTCTTCTTTGCTCTTCATCTTTTTGGAAAAGCCTTCGAGCTCTTAGTTTAATTTCACTGTTACGATGATTCATTAAATGTGTCTTCCTAGACCACTCAACAGAGGAAGCCTGTATTTTATTATTTTCAATCGCTTCCAATAAGACAAGAATTCTCTCAGGGCTTTCTATAAATAATTTCAAAGCCTCATTTCTAACATCAGGCAGCAATTCGTTCCATTTATCCAACAAAAACAAAACAATATTTGTACCCTCCAGGCGCATTAAAACCTGAAGTGTAGCGCGTTGAATTTCCTTGTTTGTTCCAGACGCAATAATTGTCTTGAGTGGAATCAACTGCATTTCATCATTTGTTAAAGTTAATAAGGAAAGAGCATCTATCCGCATATCAGGTATTGCCTGTGGGTCGAGGGCAATTTTTAAAGCTTGCTTCATTGTTTTTGCATGTACTTCAGGCAAACCAATAACCTTTAGCAATTCAATTCCTGCCCTTCTTATTTCCGGATGAGTGGATGCTGAAAAGGTGCTCAAAATTTGCTGTTTCTGAGCCGCCATGCCATCTGATTTCGATTTTCCCCATTTCATTCCTTGGGCAATTCCCTGAAGAACAGAACTTTGCCACCAAATGTCTGAAGGCGTATTTTTTTGAACTGCCAGATCGATCATATTTTCAAGAATTTTTTTATCCCCGTTCCTTGTAATGGTTGCGGACAGTGAAGAAATAAACCGCCGTTTTCCTTCAATTTTATTATTGTCAAGTTCTTGTATAGCCTTGCTAAAAAATTGAAAATTATTATTATTTGGATCTGATAATATCGCTAAATGAAACCATTCGCTTTCCAAATCTTTTTTCAGAATTTCTAGACTTGCCTTTTTTGCCTTATCATCATTAATCTCTCCAAGTGTAAGAAGAAGTTGTAATCTTACTTTACTATAAGGATCATTTTTTAAATTCAATAAATCTTTTTCCAGATCAGGAAAATCACTGAGGTGTTTTTCTGCTATTTTAATAGCAGTTTCTCTGACACCTGCTTCAGTATCCTGCAAAGCATTTTGAATTCCTTTTTTTGTTTGCTGCCCTAATTCTTCTAAAATCCAAAGCACATGAATTTTTGCTGATGAGTTTTTTGCCGATGAGATGAGACTGGTTAGTTCTTTACTGAACTTTTCAGGCTTTCTATCCATTAAGATTCGGTGGGCGTTGAGCCTCCACCAACTGTTCGGATGATCCAGAAAACCGATAAGCTCTTCACTAGTTGCCTCGCCAAGAGATAAATTATTCAACCAATTCATTGAAGTCATGTTTTCTGGAGAGATTCGATAAATCCTCCCTTTGTCCATCCCATTATACAAAGCCCCTGATTGCACCATTTTCTCTGACATCCACTCGGGATGCTCAATATATTGACGGTAATAATCGATCAAATAAATCGCCCCATCAGGACCGATATAAAAATTAACAGGCCGAAACCAACTGTCTTTAGAACGTAAAAATTCTTTTTCCTTATACCGGGGTTTGGCAAACATCACTGCCCCTTTAGTATAAATATTATCTACTCTTACAAGGTTGTGAACAGGTTCAGCGACAAAAGTAGAATTGTCGAAGTCGGCAAATGCGCCCCCAGTGTACCAGGTTACCCCACAAGCAGAAGTCATCACGCCAACTGAAGTCAGCAATTGATGCTCTGGATTGTCAGTGAGGGGGAAAACTTCAACCGGTTGTCCATAATCTGGCATATAGTGGGTCGTATTTTTAACTACCAGAGCCGGGTTTCGAGCCAAATAGCTAGCATCAATGACTTCGTGAAATAAATGGTGTTCATTACTATTGGATACATGATGGCCCCATGGGTCAAAGGTGTGTCCAAACTGCGTTTTACCAGACATCATTTCTAATTCATGACTATCAGGTTTGAATCTTACATTCCTTCCAAGTGCATTTTTGGGTAGGACAGGTCCATCAACAATGTCTTTAAATCGTATCTCATTTCCATCATCACCAAATTTCTCCATAAACACTTTTGGGGTAGTTGCACCTTCATGACCTAGGTAAATCCATCCATCCAAACCATACATTGGTGAATTCATATTATGCTGTGGATTAGAAAGAGAAAATCCTGTGAGCTGTATTTCTTTCTTATCTGCTTTACGGTCACCATCCGTATCTTCTAAGTAAATTACATCTGGAGAATCGGTAATAATTACACCTTTTTTCCATCTCATTATTCCAGTTGGCAATGTAAGTCCCTCAGCAAATACCGTACTTTTATCTGGTAAGCCATCTTTATCAGTGTCTTCCAGAAACATCACTTTCCCAGTTCTGCTTTTATCTGTAGGATAACCATGCATTTCAACTACATACCAGTTGCCATATTCATCTATGGTCATTGCTACTGGATCAGAAATTAGAGGTTCAGAAACAACTAATTCAATTTTAAATCCTGAAGCTATTTCAAAAGATGGGATTGATTGAGGTGCAATTTCCGAGTTATTTGACTGATTATTTTGTTGGCAGCTACATAAGAATAAATAAATAAGGAGAAGAATAGATGTGTTGAATTTTAACATTTATTATAAGGTTTTTATCTTTTATAATAACTTGAAACTGTACCTTCCCAGTCAGGATCTGCAGAACCGATCCATAACTTTTTTAATGAATCAAGAGCTACAGCATGTACTCTTCCAAAATAGGCTTTGTGAGGGACCCTTTCAACATTATACTTGCTTGGAAATAATTGAGCATTAATTCTATTAACTCCAAGATGGTTTTCTATATAAAGAGTACCGTTATTTTTATAATACCTTGGAAGGAAAATAGCATCACTTAGAGGAATTTTTTGTGCAAGATATCTGTATGCAACTTGAGTAATGGCAGTTATAATTCTTTGTCCACCTGCAGCACCCAATGCTAAAACTACTTCATCTCCATTCGTAAATAAGGTTGGTGAAATATGAGAAGAAACTCTATCTCCTGGTTGATCTTCACCTAGATATCCTCCTAGGTATGGCCCCATTGTTACATTATATAAAAAACCTAACCCTTTTGTTGCAACTTTTGAACCCATATTTGGTCCTAAAGTTTGAGTAATTGCAACTACATTGCCCTTTTGATCAGCAGCAGTTAGATGGGTAGTGTGTCCAATGGCAAGATCTGAAGATAAGGTTTCATCAGATTTATTTTTTAAGGCAAATAATGAATTATCATTATTTATTTCATTAGCTATTTGCATTGCATTATCATAAGATAATATGCTTTTTAATGAGTCTGGATTATTTTGATGATAACGATATTCAAATGCTCGTTTAGAAGCAGTAGAAATTTTAATTGCCCATTCCTCTTCAGATTCTATTTTTAAATTATCAAGAATCTGGAGAATTTGAATCGTTATAGCTCCATAAGATGGAAGATATAATGAATGGATTTTATAACCTTGAAAATTTCCAGATAAAACTTTTGAATCTAATGCTTTGTAATTTTTTAAATCAGCTAATGTTATAAGCCCTTCATTAGATTGCATATCATTTACAATCTTTTCAGCTATTTCTCCTTCATAAAACCCTGCTTTACCGTTTTCAGAAATACTTCTTAAAGTATTTGCTAAATCTTTTTGGATTATAATATCTCCTGGCATAAATGACTCTCCATCAGAATTTAAAAAATAACCCTTTGTCCCTTCAAAACTTTCAATTAAGCTCTTAGCACTTATTTGTCTTTTTGCTTCTCCTATTAAAATTCCATATCCTTCTTCAGCATAATGAATTGCTGGCGTCATTACAGTTTTTAAATCAAGAACACCATGTTCTTCATGTAGTTTTATAAGCCCAGCAACTACCCCTGGAATACCAATGGTTTTATAACCATAGCTTTCTGACGAACTATTCTCACTATTATAACTTAATGGAATTTGTGTGGTTGCATCTACTCCTGCTATATTTCCATCTGCAGTTTTATAAATTGACTGAAGTCTTCCTCCTATTCCACTCATACTTGGTTCAACAACAGATAATGTAAATGCAGATGCTACAGCAGCATCAAACGCATTACCTCCAATTGAGAAGATTGCTTTTCCAGCCTGAGCTGCTAGAGGATGAGGTGCTGATATTATATTATTCTTGTGTTGATTTTTAACACTACATCCTATAGTTAGTAAACATATGCTTACGTATATAAATATATTTTTAAATAAAGTCATAGCAATAAAAAAAGGGCTTATTTAAATAAGCCCTTTTTTAATAATAATTATAATTATTGATTTACTTGAGTTTTAGTGAAAATACCTGGATCTTCTGCAGGTGCATTTGAATTTGAATTTAATTCGTTATAAGAATATGGCATTCTCTCCGGATAAGGAGCGCCAGGACCATCTACAAGAACAAATGGAACACTTATAGCACTATCAGATGCTCTTAATCTTCTAGCATCATTAAAAGGCATATGCATCCCAAATCCACTTACATATCTTTCCTCAATAACTTCTCTTAAAAAAGCTGATTTTGGATCAATACCATCCGTATTTTCAATTCCTCCAGAATTAAAGTCTGCAGCATCAAAAGAGGCATAATTATAAGAATCCGTAATGTGATTATCATTTAAACCTCCTCCTGAGTTTAACCAAAGTCTAACATTATTAAGGTGAGGCAATCCACTAGATACCCCCCCTGATCTTCCTTTAGCTTCTGCAAGAATTAATTGATTTTCAAAATAAGTAACCATATTTTGAGGTTCACTTTCTGCAATTACACCAGTATTTGCAGATCCACTTGCTGAATTAATTTTATAATAACCATATCTAGCAGTCTCATCTGTTTTAGAATGATTTCTATTAATTGAATAAGAATTGCTTAACAGTTGCATTAAATAACTTTCAGATCCTCCAGATGAATTACCAAGATCTCCCGCTCTTGATCCATTAAGAATAGTAGCGAAAAGGTTTACATCACCTGAACTCTGAGATGCTGGTGGATTAAAAGTCATATCACCAGATGAAGAACTAATTCCACTGTTAGCAGCAGAAACTGCACCACTATAATCTTTCTTATGAAGACTAAAACGTGCTTTCAAAGTATATGCAGCAGCTATCCATTTACTTTTATCTCCACCATAAATGATGTCTTGAGATAAACCTCCTGTTGAAGCTGCTGATAATGTTTGAATACCCTGGTCTAATTTAGATATTGCAGCATTATAAACTGAAACTTGACCATCAAAAATAGGATCTTCAATTTCAGGATTTCCAGCTTCACTATATGGAACATCTCCCCAAAGGGAAGCAGCTGTTCCAAAAGCATGACCTTCAATAATATGTGCTATACCAACTAAAAGAGAATTAGATGAGTTTTCTTGCAAATTTCTCATATTAGTTAAAACACCAACATAAAGTGCATTCCACTCACTGTTTGCTTCTACAGTTGACAAGTTATAACCGTATATGTTTGAGTATAGAGAACTAAAACCTATCAATTGTCCAGAATACATTCCACTGATTCTGTTTAAATGTCCAAGTTGAAGTTGGATATTTGCTAACTGTGAACCTGTTAAAAATAGCTTGTCCTCAACATCTGATATTAGAATATCATTAGGATTTGCATTAATATCTTCATTTAAGTCCTCACAAGAGAACGAGAATATAAGAATTAAAGCTAATATTGATTTTGTGTATAATTTTTTCATTTTTTTAATAATTTATAGTTAGACTAAACAGAAAACCAGTTGTCTGAGGATTTGTAAAGTATTCCACACCCTGTGCAACACTTACACCTTTCGTATTTATCTCAGGATCGAGACCCTCAACTTCATTGATGTTAATTAGATCTCTTCCTGTAAAAGTTAAAATCACATCATTCAAACCAAGAGATTTAATGCGTGAATTATCTAAGACATAACTCAGAGACAAGTCTCTTAACTTTGTCCATGTTGCATCAGCAATAGAAAAGTTATATGCTTGGTTATCACCAAATCCTCCACCGATTCCGGTTCTATACCAGTTTTCATCTAAAAGAACTGGACCAGCTCCAAAATCTTTTATATTACCTCTTACGGTTGTGCCAGAAGCAATTGTGTTTCCTTTATAGTTAACTAAAGGTTGAGTTAATGTAAGCCTATTTGCTGTTTCTGCTGTAGTTCCAAATCTACGTAACACCCATAGAGTTCTTGGTGAAAATTCACCACCCTCTGAATGCTCAAGAACTGCATTAAGTCTCCATTTCTTATACCTCATATTAAGTGAGACACCAGCTCTCCAGTCTGGATTTGGATCTCCAAGAACAATTGGACTAGATGTAATTTGAGGGAATCCATTTGAATTTAAATCAAAATTTCCAGCTCCATCAGTTTTTGAACCTGTTCCATATAGAGTACCTAAAGGATAACCAACAATTGCTCTTGAACTAACAGAAGCACCAGGAGACAAGTTAATAGTTTCTGTTCCATATAAATCTGTTACCTCATTTTCATTAGTAGACCAGTTTAAAGTAGTAGAAAGACCAAAATCAGACTCATCAATTAAATTAAGTCCAAGATCTAGTTCCATTCCTTTATTTGTCATTTCTCCATAATTCCCATATTGAGTTGAGAAACCTGAAGAAGGAGATAATGTAACATCTAAAAGAATTCCTTCTATTATGTTATCATAATAAGTAAATGATAAAGATACTTTATCATCATTGAATCTAAAGTCTCCTCCAATTTCCCACTCTGTTTTAATCTCAGGTTCTAGATTAGGGTTACCTAGGTTATTATCCAACCTAAATCCACCTCCAAATAAGTTACTATCTAGTGGATCACTATAAGTTGAATATCCAAAACCTCCTTCAGCTAAAGTCTCAAATTTATGAGCAGATGGCTGAACACCTACCTGACCCCATGAAGCTCTTAACTTTGCAAAAGAGAATACATCACCTCCTGCCATTCTTTCAGTTACCACCCACGCTACATCAGCAGCAGGATAGAAAAATGTTCCATTAATTGTTGATGATGCTTCTAGCGCACCTGATACATTAAGGAATAACTCGTCATTAACATCAAGGTTTAGTAAACCATAACCTCTATTTGATCTTCTAAAGGATCTGAAGTTTTCAAAACTTGACGCCTCAGCTGAAGTATTTAATGCTGTTGTCTGTTTTGATGAATTTACAAGAAAACCTGTAATGTTTCCAGAAATTCTGTTATACTTTCTATCATTATAACTCCAACCTGCTGTTGCAGTTAAATTAATATCATCAGAAAGATCAAAGTTTGCTTTTCCAATAATATCTAGTGTTGAGTTTCTAATATCAATTACATCCTCTTGGAATTGACCTTGTGCTCTAGAACTAGCATCCCCAATTGGAAAGAAATATGTTCTTTTATCGTCTGCAACATCTAGATTTCCTCTTGTAATAATTGTAAACCAGTTAGTTGGTTTAATAGTTAATTGAGGTGTAATTGTTATCCTATTTACTTTTGTATTTGCTGTTTGTTCATTAACTGTCCAAAGAGGATTTGTATAAGTCTGATTTTCACTTCGACCAATTGGTTTTCTATAAGATCTACCTCTGTTAACATATTCTACTCCACTAGAAGAAGTGTATGTACCCTTATAATCTCTTCCATCAAAATCAGGTGCAGTCCTAAGAAGTCCAAGCATCATTCCTGATACATTTGAACTTTGCTGAATTCTATTTGAATTAGTATAAGTATAAGCCATTTTACTTGATAAGGTTATTTTATCATTTAATTTCGCCTCATAGTTCAAACGAACATTTGTCCTTTCATAACTAGAACTTTTTATGATTCCATCCTGATCCAAGTGACCTAAACTAAAGAAATAGTTACTATTCTCTCCACCTCCACTCATAGTTAAATCATTTTGTAAAGAATGACCAGTTCCAAATACTGAATTCCAGTTTTCATCAACAAAAGTTTCCTGTGAATTTTTGGCATCAATATTTTTGTATATAGTTCCATTGTCAGCTGTGAAAAATGCTCCTGATTTATATGTGTCCATTAGACCAGATCTACCAGGAATCCAATCACCCCATGACTCAGCTCTGTTTGTTCCAAATGATCCACTACGTCCTTGTCCCCAAGTATCTTGCATTTCTATTCTTTCTGATACTTCATCAAATGAATAAGAAGATTTAAATGTAATTTTCGCCTCTCCTCTTGCTCCTTTTTTTGTTGTTATTACAACAACTCCGTTTGCAGCTTTACTTCCATATAAAGCACCAGCTGATGCTCCTTTTAAAACCTGTACAGATTCTATGTCATTAGGATTAATATCATTCATACGAGATCCTTGTGTTACACCTCCATTACCACCAGTAATATTGTTACCACCAGAATAAGAGGTTGTATTGTCCATTGGAACCCCATCAACAATTATAAGAGGCTGTATTGATCCCGCTATTGTATTGGCACCACGAATTCTAATTGTACTTCCAGCTCCTGGATCTCCATTAGATCGAGTAATTCTAACACCTGAAGCTTTTCCACTTAAAGCATTAACTACTGTAGTTTCTGCAGATCTAATAACATCATCTGTTGAAATAATGGATGAGGTTGATCCTTGTTGATCTCGAACTGCTGCAAAACCAAGTGCAGTAACTACAACTTCGTCTAATTGATTGTCAAGTTGAAGTGATACAGAAATACTATCTTGGTTACTAACAGTGATAAACTGACTCGTATATCCAATATAGCTGATCTCTAAAACATCTCCAGAACTAGCATTAATTGTAAAATTTCCGTCGAAATCTGTTGAAACTCCAGTACTAGTGTTTTCAATAATCACATTAGCCCCAGGTAGAGGACCCCCGTTTTCATCAAGAACAATACCGCTTATTTCTCCTTGCCCAAAAACAATTAGTGAGCTTAAAAGAAATAATGTTGTAAATATTTGTTTCATTTTGTTAATTTTTATACATATTTTATATATAAAAGATATGGAAAAAAACATTAATTTACTACTGTTAAATAAATAAGTAAAAAATGGAAACAACATATACTTGTAATAAATGTGGAATGTCAGTAAATAGCCAATGTGCTAAATGTGATGAACCTCTATTAAATAAGACAATTGAGCTTGATAATGGCGATAAAGTTCAAGTTTCATATTGTCCAAAATGTGAGGGCAAAATAAAATCTCCAATGTGTTGTGGAGAAGATATGTCTTGTGAAATCTAATTTAAGATTTTAAAATGTTTAAACATTTTAAACCCTAAATACATGAACTCAAAAAAGATCGGCTTAATTTCAGGTCCTTTAGCATTTATATTAATCTTATTTTTCTTTCATCCTGAAGGCTTGAATCCACAAGCTAATGCTATCCTAGCATCAACAATATGGATAGCAATTTGGTGGATAACAGAAGCCATTCCTATTGCAGTGACTGCTTTGTTACCCATTGTTTTATTCCCATTAACTGGTGGATTAGAACTATCTGAAACAACAGCTTCCTTTGGACATAAATATGTTTTCCTCTACGTAGGAGGTTTTATCATTGCCATCGCAATACAAAAATGGAACTTACATAAAAGGATAGCCTTGAATATCATTAATTTCATCGGCACTAATGTAGTTAACATAATCCTTGGTTTTATGGTTGCTACTGCATTTATGTCGATGTGGATTTCCAATACTGCCACTGCTGTTATGATGCTACCTATTGCTATGGCAATTGTAACACAATTAAGAGACAATCCCGATACAATTGAGGATGAAAATAAAATTTTTGGAAAAGCTATAATGTTAGGAATAGCATATAGTGCTTCAATTGGTGGTATAGCTACTTTAATTGGGACACCTCCTAATTTGGTATTAGCAGGTGTAGTTGAAGAAACCTTTGGATATGAAATCACCTTCGCTCAATGGTTTAAATTTGGTTTTCCTATCTCTATAGTGTTATTATTTTTGTGCTGGAAATACCTGACCAGTTTTGCCTTTAAGTTTAAACAAAAGGCTTTTCCTGGAGGACGTGCAGAAATTAGCAAACAATTGAGGGCGTTAGGTCAAATTAGCTATGAAGAAAAGTTAGTAGCTATAGTGTTTGCCTTAACAGCTTTTGCATGGGTTACCAGAGATTTTTTATTAAAGCTAGTAGTCCCAGCTATTGATGATACAATTATAGCTATGATTAGTGCTGTCATAATTTTTTTATTACCTACAAAAAATAAAAAAAGACGACTATTAAATTGGGAAGAAGCTGTAAAATTACCGTGGGGAATTTTATTATTATTTGGTGGGGGAATGGCATTAGCTGCAGGTTTTAAGGATAGTGGATTAGCTTTATGGATAGGTACTCAAATGACTTTATTAGATGGAGTTTCTTTGTTTTTACTGTTATTTATTTTGATTGCTTCCGTTAATTTCTTAACAGAAATAACCTCTAATTTAGCAACCACTGCTATGTTATTACCTGTTCTATATCCGATGGCAATGACAATTGATGTTCATCCATTTATTTTGATGGTTTCCGCTACAGTAGCTGCTTCTTGTGCATTTATGTTACCTGTTGCTACACCTCCTAATGCCGTAGTTTTTGGGTCCGGTTATTTAAGTATTCCTGATATGGTTCGCGCTGGTATATGGATGAACCTACTTTCAATAATTCTTTTAAGCCTTATTGTATACTTTTTCCTTCCCTTTTTATGGGATTTTGATCCTTTAAAATATGTAATCCCAGAGAATTAATTAGTCTTTTTTAATTACAGGATAATCAATTCCAAGTTGCTCTAGATAAGTTTCATATTTTGTTTCGTCAAAATAGAATTCCTTTAGTCTTGATTTATACTGTTCCATTATATCTTTATTTAAAAAAGTAGCAGGAGGATCATTTTCTGAGATCATGGGTCTATATTCTGTTTCTTCCTTCTGAACATTTTCAAAATAGTCTTTAGCTTGAGTTAGTTTCTCAGGTTTTAACAAAAAGTCTAAAATTGTCATAGCTAATACCTTGGCGCCAGCATTTGCACCTTTATGAGCAATAGGAGTTGCCATAGCTATTGAATTAGACCAGTGGTGTCCCTGAAGTCCTGGAATATTTGATGGGAATCTCAAAGTTACTGTCGGAACTTTCCAAGAAATATCACCAATATCATCCGAACCACCGCTAATGAATATAGGGAGGGGTGATCCAATTTTATTTATTTTAGTTGCCAGACCTGAAGTATTTGAAGAATTAACTTCTTTTTGAACTGCTATTGCTAATCTTTGATCATTTTCAGACCAGTCAGGAAGACCTATGTTATTAATATTCTCATACATCTCTTCAGCAATAACTTTATTAAAATGTCTTGGCCAAGCAGTTCCTAGAATCCTAGATGTAAATGAAGTATTAGTCATTAAAGCCGCACCTTCTGCTATTTTATTTGCAGTACCATACATGTCCATTATTCCTTCATATTTTATATCTCTGAAGTAAAACCAAATTGATGCTTTTGAGGGAACAACATTTGGTTGATCTCCAGCATCAGTAAAAATTGAGTGTGATCTTTTTAAAGGATGAAGATGCTCACGTTTGTAATTCCATGCAATATTCATTAATTCAGCAGCATCTAATGCACTTCTTCCTCTCCACGGTGCTCCTGCAGAATGAGCCGTTTCTCCATCAAATGTATACTCTACTGAAATTAGCCCAGTTCCAGTTGCTAACCCCCATGAAACTCCTAAATTACTACTAACATGAGTAAAAATACACATGTCTATATTGTCAAAATATCCATCTCTCACATACCATGCTTTAGTTCCAATTTGTTCTTCTGCTACACCAGGCCATAAAACTAAAGTTCCTTCTATATTGTTTTCTTTCATAATTTTTTGAACTGATAAGGCAGCTGTAATCACAACAGGTAGACCTGAATTATGACCTTCTCCATGTCCCGGAGCTCCTTCAATAATAGGTTTATGATAAGCTACACCAGGGTATTGAGAAGCTTTAGGTATACCATCAATATCACTACCAAGAGCTATAGTAGGTCCTCCATCTCCATTAGACCAAGTTGCAAACCAAGCAGTTGGCACATTTGACGCTCCCTTTTCTACTATAAAATCATTTGATTCTAAAATTGATGTTAAATAATTTGAAGTTTCAAATTCTTGAAATCCTAATTCAGAAAAGCTAAAAACTTTATCAACCATAATCTGAGTTTTTTTCTTATCCTCTTCAACAAGATTAATTGCAGTATTTTTTAAAGATTTAATTTTTTTATTTGAATATTTCTTCTGAGCATTAAGATTCATCCCTATTGAAAGAATCATGACAGAGGTAATTAATGTAGTTATCCTTCTCATATTAGTAAGTTTTTTTAAATTATTAGTAAGTTTTTTTAAATATAGTAATATCTTTTAATAGTGATATCTTTTAAAGGATTCTATTGCAGCATAATCTGCAAGGCCCATTTTTTTATATTTAAGTGCAGTTTCTTTATTCCTTTCTTCAGCTCTAACCCAAAACTCTCTTAGATCTTGACCCTGAAACATTACGCCATCTTTTTGAGTTTGGTGAAAGAAAATTGATGTTCTTTTTTTTAATACTTGATTTGGACTCATTGGTACAGCCATATCTATATCATAAATATCCCACTCTAGCCAAGCTCCTCTATATAGCCATAACCAACAATCTTTAATAAACCTTTCTCTTTTAATAGATTTCAATGCATCAAAAATTATATTTAGACATACTTTGTGTGTTCCATGAGGATCTTCAAGATCTCCGGCAGCATAAATTTGATGAGGTTTTATCTTTTTTATTAATAGAGCTGTCTTTTCTATATCTTTTTCTGAAGGAAGATTCTTTTGAATTTTACCAGTTTCATAAAAGGGTAAATTCATGAAATGAGTATTCTTATCTGGAATACCAATATATCGTGTAGCTGCAATTGCTTCACTTTTTCTTATAAGACCTTTTAATTTTCTAACTTGTTTTGAACCAATCTGATCAATTTTTTTATTTTTTAACTCTTTAATTAAAACTTTTAAATCATTAGTCTTAACTTCATTCACATCTTTTGAAACCTCAAGGAATTTTAAGGCATCATGATTAGATACAGCAATATTTCCTGAAGTCTGATAAGCAACATGAACATCATGACCTTGAGATACAAGTCTATCAAAGGTTCCTCCCATTGAGACAACATCATCATCTGGATGTGGGCTAAAGATTATAACCCTTTTAGGATTCGGAGATTTTCTTTCTGGTCTAGTTTTGTCATCTGCATTTGGCTTTCCTCCTGGCCATCCAGTTATTGTATTTTGAAAATGATTAAACATTTTAATGTTTAATTCGTAGGAAGATCCCTCTAGAACTAATAAATCAGAAAGTCCATTTTTGTTATAATCTTCATCAGTTAATTTAAGTATAGATTTTCCTGTAATCTCGGTAAGCCAAACAACAGCTCTTCTCTTCATTAGATTAGTCCATTTACAAGTGTCAACTAACCATGGTGTTTTAGACTTTATTAATTCACTTGCAGACTCATTATCTAATACTAATGTAGTATTATTATGTTTTTGAAGATATGATACTGGAACTAAAGGCGTGACATCTCCTTCAACTGACTTTTTTACAATTAAACTCTTATGAATACCCCATGCCATAACTATTATTCTTTTAGAATTAAAAATAGTTCTAACCCCCATAGTAATTGCTGTATTAGGAACATTTTCTTTTCCACCAAAAGTCTTACTTGCATCAAACCTTGTAGTATCATCAAGATTAATTAGTCTAGTTTTAGAATTAAAATGTGATCCTGGCTCATTAAACCCTATATGACCTGTTCTCCCTATACCTAATATTTGTAGGTCAATTCCTCCACTCTCTTCAATTTTCTTCTCATATGATTCGCAGAAATTTTTTATTCCTTTAGGCTTAATCTCTCCTAATGGCATATTTATATTTTCTTTTGGAATATCAAGATGATCAAATAAATTCTCACTCATAAACTTGTGATAGCTATTTTTATCATTTACTTTAATTGGATAATATTCATCAAGATTAAAAGAAATAACATTCTTAAAACTTATTGATTCTTCTTTATGAATCTTAACTATTTCTTTATATATAACCCTAGGTGATGAACCAGTTGCAAAACCTAAGACACAATTTTTGTTTTTTTCTTGTTTTGATTTAACCAAGTCACAAATCTCTCTAGCAATTAACTTTGATGCAATTTCAGAATTTTCAAAACATACAGTATGGAATTTCTCAAATCTCGTTTCTTCATTAATTCCAGGAGATTGGTATTTTATATTTTTTTTACCCATTGTCAATAATATGCAACTACAAAGTTAATAATGTTTTAATTTAAAATTATTCTTTTGTTTTTTTAATTTTTATATTCATGGCTTAATTTATGAATACATTAATTATTGGAAGTGGTCCCGCTGGTTATACAGCTGCAATATATGCAGCTCGAGCAGACTTAAAACCAATAATTTATACAGGTCTTGAACCTGGAGGCCAACTGACTACAACCACAGATGTAGATAATTTCCCTGGCTATCCAAAAGGTATAGATGGTCCAACAATGATGCATGAATTAAAAGAACAAGCTGAAAGGTTTGGCACTGAAGTAAGAGTTGACTTTATATCTAAAGTTGAATTCTCATCAGAAAGAGGTGGGGTTCATAAGGTATTTTCTCAAGATGGAGCTAAAATTGAAGCCAAAACAATTATTATCTGTACTGGAGCTTCAGCAAAATATCTAGGTTTACCAAGTGAACAAAAATTAATTGGTGGAGGTGTTTCTGCTTGTGCAGTTTGTGATGGATTTTTTTATAAGAATCAAGAAGTAGCTGTTGTAGGTGGAGGAGATACAGCAGTTGAAGAAGCTACTTATTTAGCTAAGATATGCTCTAAAGTAACTATAATTGTTAGAAAAGATCACCTAAGAGCTTCTAAGGCTATGCAAAATAGAATTAATAAGTATCATAATATTTCGATTTTGTTCAATCATGAAGTAAAGGAAGTTATGGGAGAAGATGTAGTTCATGGGATTAAAATAATAAACAATTTAACTGAAAAATTGAGTGAAATAAATGTAACTGGACTATTTCTAGGCATTGGCCATACACCTAATACTGAAATTTTTAAAGGTCAGATAGAGATGGACAATAATGGATATATAATTACTGAATCTAAATCTACTATTACAAATGTACCTGGAGTTTTTGCTGCTGGAGATGTTCAAGACAAAGAATATAGACAAGCGATCACTGCTGCTGGATCTGGTTGTATGGCTGCTTTAGATGCTGAAAGATATTTACAAGAAATTTAATTTCTTTTTATTGCGCTAAACCATCTATCTGGAATATTATCCTTTAATGCAGAATTGTAATCAGTTTCTAGACATGGTAAATATCTTTTTTCATCATTGTCAGATAAAATAATTTCTAACCACCATCTATCACTCCTCTTGCTTTTTATAAAAACCAAATCTCTTCCTGATACCGATACATTATATTTTATAAAACCAGTTGAATCATTAAATAAAGGTTCAAGAAATCTAGAATTAACACCTTCAATAAAATACCAAATTATTTGAGCATAAAGTTTATTTGAAATAGAATTATTAAATAATTCAAACAAACCAAAAAATCTAGATTTATCGCTAATTCCAGAATACCTAGATAAAATACATATTAGCCTGCTATCAATACCATTTGGATTACCATTATCAAGATTTCCGGAAGAAATCCAAGATAATGCTTTCATATCTAAACCAATTATATGAGCATCTCTTAATATTGGTTCCGCACTTTTGTGATCACCAATTAAATCTCCTAATGAGATATAATCAAAAAAAAGTTTCTCCATTAAATCTATCTCATCAGGAGAACAAAGATGTCTTTGATATCCTAAATTTGTAAAATCATTTAATTTAGATGAATCATCAATAATTATTTTATTCATATATGATCTGCTTGATAAAAGATCTTCTTCCTGATGAAGGTCAAATTGATTATCTACTGAAACTATATTAACCTTTTTGTTGAAATTACTGTAAGATTTAAAAATTGGAAAAATTATATCATTACTTCCACCAACTATTATTGTGATTATATTTTTTTCTCTTAAAAAAAGACATAATTCAGAAATTGCATGGTATGTATCGTTTGTTGTTTCACCATTAGGGAGATTCCCTAGATCAGAGATCGATTTTTTCCACTTTCCAAGATATAATTGATAAAACTCTTTACGAAGATTAGATAAATTAAAATGTGTTGATTCAAAAAATGAATTCCTAGTTTCACTAATTCCTATTATTGCAATATCAGTTGAATCTAAATCTGGAAACCCTAAATTTTCTGTATAAATTTGAATTTCTTCTCCTATTGAACCTCTTTTTTTTGATTTTAAAGAATTAAATTCTTCTTCATTAATTGGTTTGAGAAGTTCAATGATCATTTCTTCTTTTTTGTTTTTAGATAATTTTGAGCTTCTTCAAGTGAAATCTTTTTTGGATCAATTTCTTTAGGAATTTCCACTTTTCTATTTCCACTGGAGATTTTAGACCTTCCCCATCTAGCTTTTTCAATTTTTATTTCCTGATCAGGCCATTCTTTAATCAGCTTATCTTTGTCCTTCTGTATTTTGTTTTTAATTAATTCTTCTATATTCTCAATAGTTAGATTATCAAAATCAAATGTCTTATTGACATTTATAAAACTTTCATTCCATTTTATATAAGGTCCAAATCTACCAACTCCTTTTATTACAGGTAGGTCATCAAAAAAGTGAATTGGTTCATCAGCCTTAAGCTTTTGATCAATTAATACAATCGCTTCACTTAACTCTATTGTAAATGGATCATGGTTTTCTGGGATCGAAATTGATTTTGATGAAAATTTAATATATGCTCCATATCTTCCATTATTAACAGTAACAGTCTCATTTTTATACTCACCTAGTTCTTTTGGGAACTTAAATAAGTCAAGAGCTTCATCAAGAGTTATATTCTCAAGTTGTTGATCTTTGGTTAAACTTGCAAAAATTGGTTTTTCTTCATCTTCATTTTCTGTGTTTCCAATCTGTGCAAGTGGTCCAAATCTACCTAGCCTAACTTTTACTACCCTTCCTGACTTAGGGTCATTTCCTAAAATTTTTTCTCCTGATTGTCTCTCAGCAGTTTCATTAACTTCAGTAACATTAGAATGGAAATCTTTATAAAATCGTTTAATTATTTCTGACCATTCTTCATTTCCTGAAGCAATTTGATCAAAATTCTTTTCTACTTCTGCCGTAAATCCATAATCAAGAATATTTCTAAAATTATTTACTAAAAAATCATTAACAATTCCTCCAATATCCGTCGGAATTAATTTACCCTTGTTTGAGCCTGTTCTTTCTTTCAAAATTTGATTTGAAATTTGATTATTTGAGAATTCGAGAAATTTATACTCTCTTTCAGATCCTTCATTACCTCCCTTTTCAATATAACCTCTTTTCTGAATAGTAGAAATTGTTGTAGCATATGTAGCTGGTCTACCAATTCCAAGTTCTTCCATTTTTTTAACTAAAGAGGCTTCCGTATATCTTGATGGAGGCCTTGAAAACATTTCTTTTGAAGTTATCTTATCAAGTTTAAGCTCTTCGCCTTCTTGAATTTTTGGTAATACACTCTTCTCTTCATCATTTTCATCGTCAGTACCTTCAAGATAAACTTTAAGAAAACCTTCAAATATTATTACTTCACCTGTTGACGTAAATTTATTGTCATATTTATCAGATTTTATTTTCACTATAGTTTTTTCAATTTCAGCATCTGCCATTTGAGATGAAATTGTTCTTTTCCAAATTAATTTATAGAGCCTTTGTTGATCATAGTCAGATGTTATTTCTTCAATATCTATTTTAGTAGGCCTAACAGCCTCATGAGCTTCTTGGGCAGATTTATTTTTATTTTGAAAAATTCTTGATAAAACAAATTTTTCGCCAAATTTAGATTTTATCTTATTAATTATTGAATCTTTAGACTCATCTGAAAGAGTAACACTATCAGTTCTCATATAAGTTATAAGCCCAGCTTCATAAAGCTTTTGAGCAGTACTCATAGTCCTAGAAACTCCAAACCCAAGTTTTCTTGATGCTTCTTGCTGAAGAGTTGAAGTAGTAAAAGGAGGAGTTGGTGATCTCTTTAATGGGTTTTTAGCTAACGAGTTAATATGAAAAATTGCATTTTCATTTTGAATAAAAAAGTTTTTCACCTCTTCATCTGTTTTAAACCTAATATCAAGTTCAGATTTGATTTGCTCTCCTGTTAGATTATTAAAAACACCAATAGTTTTAAAACTATTTTTAAATTCGTGTTTTTGAATTTCTCTTTCTTTCTCTACAATTACTCTTACACAAACTGATTGAACTCTTCCAGCAGATAAACCAGTTTTTACCTTTTTCCATAACACAGGAGATAGTTCATACCCAACAAGTCTATCCAAGACCCTTCTAGCTTGTTGAGCATTAACAAGATTATAGTCAATAGATCTAGGGTTTTCTATTGCCTTAAGAATAGCCTTTTTTGTGATTTCATGAAAAACAATTCTATCAAATTCTTTATTATTTAGATTAAGGTTTTCATATAAATGCCAAGCAATTGCTTCCCCTTCCCTATCTTCATCACTGGCAAGCCAGACTTTGTCTGATTGTTTTACATATTTTTTCAGGTCTTTTACAACCTGTTTTTTTTCATCTGGGATAATGTATTTTGGTTTGAAATCATTCTGTATATCAACTCCTATTTCACTTACAGGTAAATCAGATATATGACCTACACAAGAAACAACCTTAAAATCTTCTCCTAAGATTTTTTCAATTGTTTTTGCTTTTGTAGCAGACTCTACGATAACTAAATTTCTTGACATAAAATAAAAATTTGGACTTAAAAGTAAACAGATTTATTTTGTTAAAAATATAAAAATTTAATTTTATTAATTTTTACTTTATTTTTTTTTGGTAATTTTTTAAAAAAACAAACTATTTTTGTATATAATTTATGATAGTAGAACAAATATATACGAGTTGCTTATCACAAGGTTCATATTATATTGAAAGTAATGATGAAGTAGCTATTATTGATCCACTTAGGGAAATAGATTCATATCTAGAAAAAGCTAATAAAAGGGGGAGCAAAATAAAATATATTTTTGAAACTCATTTACATGCAGATTTTATTAGTGGTCATATTACTTTAGCAAAAAAAACAGGAGCTGATATTGTTTATGGACCAAATACAGAAACTTCATTTAATAAATTATCTGCAAAAGATGGACAAGAGTTTAAAATTGGTGATTTAACAATAATTGCATTGCATACACCAGGACATACTCTTGAAAGCACAACATATTTATTAAAAGATGAGACAGGAAATGATCATGCAATTTTTACAGGTGACACTCTATTTATAGGAGATGTTGGAAGACCAGATCTATCTCAAAACACTAAAGTTGATACTAAATTATTAGCTGGATTGTTATATGATAGCTTAAGAAATAAAATTATGCCATTGGACGACAAAGTAATAATCTATCCAGGTCATGGTGAAGGATCCTCATGTGGTAAAAGTCTCAGCTCGGAGACTGTTGGAACTCTAGGTGATCAAAAGAAGACCAACTATGCATTAAGAGAGAATATGACAAAAAGTGAGTTTATAGATGAAGTTCTAGAGGGTCTTGATCTGCCGCCAAAATATTTTCCTTTGAATGTTTCTATGAATAAAAATGGATATGATGATTCAAAAGAAGTTCTACAAAAAAATTTAAACCCTCTTGATCCTGATGAATTTGAAGATTTAATTGAAAAAAGAAATGCTATTATTCTAGACGTTAGGCATCAGGATGATTTTGCAAAAGCACATATTCCAAATTCAATCTTTATTGGCTTAGATGGAAGGTTTGCACCATGGGTAGGGGAGATTTTAGAAGATATCAATACTCCAATTCTACTTGTAGTTCCTAATGGTAGAGAAGAAGAAGTAATTACTAGATTATCAAGAGTCGGGTTTGACCATACTCTAGGATTTCTTAAAGGAGGTATTGAAAATTGGACATCAAAAGAAAAAACAACCTCTTCTATAGATTCTTCTGAATCATCTGTTCTTAATGATCTTGAGAATAAGTCAAAACACCTTATACTTGATGTTAGAAGCCATGATGAACATCAAAATGAATCAATATCAGGTTCTTTAAATATTCCTTTAAAATCAATAAATAAATCTATTGATCAAATTAATTTTAAATCTAAATTCTATATACATTGTCAAGGTGGTTATAGAAGTATGATTGCAGCTTCAATACTAAAAAAGAATGGCATTCACAGTTTTTCTGATGTTAAAGGGGGATACAATTCAATCAAAAAAGCTAGTTTAAAGCTTTAATAAACTGACAAATTGGCATAATTTAATATAATTGATTAATTTTACAAGTCAAATTATAGAATTATTAAAGAAAATAAACTTTATATAGAGACCTATGGCTGTCAGATGAACTTTTCTGATAGTGAAGTTGTTGCTTCAATTCTTAAAAAAGAAGGTTATGAATTGACTGATAATTCTAAAGAAGCAAACCTTGTTTTACTTAATACATGTTCAATAAGAGATAAAGCTGAGCAAACAGTAAGAAATAAATTAAAAAATTTTAATTCTTTAAAAAAACAGAATAATAAATTAAAAGTAGGTTTATTAGGATGTATGGCTGAAAGATTAAAAGAAAAATTAATTGAACAAGAACAAGTAGTAGATTTAGTAGTTGGCCCTGACTCATATAAAGACTTGCCAAATCTTTTGAATGAAGTTGAGCATAATCAAAAAGCTGTAAATGTTATTTTATCTCAGTCGGAGACTTATGGCGATATTTCTCCT
>Ga0209501_10001379_pt1 | contig 26888 bp, 26 predicted proteins | sample ArcticOcean_MG_C_4_FD_187434 | JGI IMG/M metagenome (GOLD analysis project Ga0209501, IMG submission 187434) | Marine microbial communities from western Arctic Ocean - ArcticOcean_MG_CB4_134 (SPAdes) (version 2) | ecosystem: Environmental > Aquatic > Marine > Oceanic | place: Arctic Ocean...
TCAATCGCTCTCTCGGCGAGGCGATCAAAATCAATTTGGATTTTGCCGAAGATATGTGGCTGTCCCAGGTCGATAATCATCAGCTCGAAAACGCGGTTCTCAATCTGGCCATCAATGCCCGCGACGCCATGCCCGACGGCGGCGAGCTTTCCATTCTGGGTAGGAATTGCCGCTCGGACGAATTGGCGGGCGTCATGATGCTGGAATTGGAGGCGGGCGATTATATCGCCCTTAGCGTCGAAGATACCGGTCATGGCATGGCCAAGGACATGGCCGCCCTGGTGTTCGATCCGTTTTTTACCACCAAGGAATTCGGCAAGGGCAGCGGCCTCGGCCTGTCCATGGTTTACGGCTTTGCCAAGCAGTCCGGCGGCTATGTTAATTTCGACAGCACCGAAGGCGTCGGCTCCAAGGTGACTATGTATTTGCCGCGGGCCGACGCCATACGGACAGCCAGGCAAGCGGCGCCGGCGCGGGCCAAGCCGAGCAAGGGCCATGGCGAGCGGATCATGATCATCGAGGATGATCCCGATGTGCGCGACGCCACCACCACCGCCTTATTGGGCTTGGGCTATAAGGTGATCGACGGCGGCGATGGATCCGAAGCGGTTAGCATCGGCAATGCGGAGACCGAACTGATCGATCTGTTGCTCACCGATGTGGTTCTTCCGGGTGGTAACAATGGCCCAGACCTTGCCGAGGCGCTGTCGCGGAAATGGCGGGACATGAAAATACTGCTGATGACCGGCTATGCGGAGCGGGACGTGCTGCACAACACCGACGATGTTTTGAAATATCCGCTTATCCAGAAACCCTTCGACACCGCCGATCTCAGCAACCGGATTGCCGACATCCTCGCCGAATAGTCAGGCATCTTTCAGTGCTGCGAATAATGCGAAGGTGCGGCCATGGGCAATCGCTTTGCCGTCGCCGTCTTCCGGTTCCGCCACCAAGCGGTGGGCAAAGCCGTGGCGCTGGGCATAGACATGGGTGGTGACCATGGGCTCGCCTTCGAATTTCGCCAGGATGCGGTCCCGGTCTTCTTCCGAATAGGTGCGGTCGTGCTCCGAAATGTGCAGTAATACAGGGGCATGGATAGCCCCGGCCTCGTCCAGATAGTTCTGCAACTGGGTGCCGTAATAGCTGGCGGCGGCATCGGCGTCGTGCCGGGCGGCGGCGAGGTACGCCAGGTTGCCGCCGTAACAAAAGCCGATGGCGGCCACCTTGGCGTTGCTGTCATCGCGGGTGCGCAAATAATCCATGGCGCTGCGGAAATAGCCGAAACAGGTATCGGTATCGAACTGGCCCAGATAGCTGGTCCGCTCGACGCCGTCGGGGCCGGTGCGCGTCGCCTGTTCGAGATTGTAAAAGATATCGGGCACCATGGCGGTGAAGCCGTTGGCGGCAAACTCCTCGGCGATCGCCATTTGCGATTCCCCCATGCCGTAAATATCCTGGCCAATGCAGACCCCTGGTGCGGAAGCTGTTCCCGATAGCGCCAAATAGGCCGGGATGGTTTCGCCGCTGGGGCCTTGCAATTCGATCATGCCGCCCATTTCTGTAATCCTCCGTGCCTTGCATTTACCGGCGCCTGTTCTCACCCTAAAGTGGATGTCCGTATAAATCACGCCGGAACCGATATTTTATGGCTGACAAGCCCAACCTCCTTGTGCTCGGCGAGAATGTCGAGGCCCACGCCGAACATCTGGCGCAATATTTCACCATTCACATGGTTACCGGGGTTAAGGATCGGGACGCCCATCTGGAGGAAATCGGCGCCACCATCCAGGGTCTGGCCATCGCCGGCGGCGCCGATCCCAGGGGCGATGCCGATCTTTTCGACAAGCTGCCGAACCTCACCATCGTCGCCGCCATTGGCGTCGGCTATTCCATGGTGGACGCCAAAGAGGTTTTACGGCGCTCCATTTTGATGACCCACGGCCCCGGCTCCAACGCCGCCTCGGTGGCCGATCTGGGCATCGGGCTAATGCTGGCGGTAAGCCGGAACATTGTCTATTTCGATGCCTATACAAGGCGCCAGGCCTGGGCCCAGACGGCCAGCAAGGGCGGCTACACCTCGACGCCCACCGGTAAGACGATGGGCATCATCGGCCTCGGCGCCATCGGTTCCGCCGTTGCCAGGCGCGCCGCCGGGTTCGAGATGGACATCCTCTATCACCAGCGCACCCGGCTGGCCGATTGCCAATACCGGTATTTCGCTGATGTCCAGAATATGGCGGCGGCGGCGGATTATCTGATGATCTGCGTGCCGGCCACGGATGAAACCCGTTACATGGTGGATGCCGATGTGCTGGCGGCGCTTGGGCCGAAGGGCTACCTGATCAATATATCGCGGGGCCTGGTGGTCGATGAGGATGCCTTGGCGGCGGCGCTCTCTTCGGGCGTCATCGCCGGCGCCGGGCTCGACGTGTTCCAGAACGAGCCCCATGTGCGGGGCGAATTCACCGGGGCCGACAATGTGGTGCTGTCGCCGCACCGGGCTTCGTTTACAACCGAGTCTACATTGCGCATGCGCGATATGTTGTGCGAGAACCTGCGCGCCCATTTCGCCGGCTTACCGGTGCCCAATCCGGTCAAGGGGTTCGAACATCTGATGGCCGACAAATAGGATTTCACTTCACCGCGATCCGGGGCCGCCTGGCTTGCTCATGCGCGCCCGCAAACCTATGTTTAGGGGTATGAAACGGCGGCTACGCATCGCCCTTTACGGCCTCATTGGGTTTGTGTTGACGGTAGGTTTGATGGCTGTTTATCAGGGCACCAAAAATTCGGCGACGGCAGAGAGCTGGCGGACGGCGAGCCATGAGCCGGTGGGCCTGGCGCCCGATCCCCGGGCTACCCCGGAAGCGGTTCTTCAGGTCTATAGCGCCCGCGCCTGGGGCTGGCGCGGAAACTTCGGCGTGCATACCTGGATCGCCGCCAAGCCATCCGGCGCGATAAGCTACACCGTCTACGAAGTGATTGGCTGGCGCCTGCGTTGGGGCGATTCAGCCGTGGCCATTCACGACCGCGCCCCGGATGCCAGATGGTTCGGTAACGCGCCGGACTTGTTGTCCGATTTGCGCGGCCCCGGCGTCGATGCGATCATCGCCAAGGTGGACAAAGCGGCCCGGGAATATCCCTATCATGACCGCTACACGGTTTGGCCGGGCCCCAACTCCAACACCTTCACCGCTTTCATTGCGCGCCGGGTTCCGGAATTGAATTTGGATTTGCCGCCGACCGCCATCGGCAAGGATTATCTTGGCGGCCATGTATTCGCAAAGGCGCCGAGCGGTTCGGGGTTTCAATTCTCCCTGTTCGGTCTGTTAGGGGTGACGGCGGCGCTGGAAGAAGGGCTCGAATTGAATATTTTGGGACTCAGCTTCGGCATCGATCCCAAGGACCCGGCGTTGAAGCTGCCCTTTGTGGGCCGCATCGGCGCCGATCGGAGACCCCGCCAGAGTATTGACGCCCAGCCGCAGATCGCCACCGGCGAACCCGACTAGCGATTTTCCTTAATCCGGCGCCAGACATCGAGGCAAGCGGCTTCCAGGGACCGGGTAAACGCTTCGCCGTCAAAAATAGTCGCCCGCGCCCGCTCCCGAAGGGCGGCGCGAAGGCCCGCCAAGCCATCCAGATCAGCGGCCAAGCCAATAGCGCGCGCCACATATTCACCCGCGTCCGACGCCGCCCATTGGGACAAATCCAGCCGCCCCATCAGCGCCGCCGTCAACCGGCCCATGAAGGTCTTGCCTTGCAATGTCAGCACCGGCACGCCCATCCACAAAGCCTCGTAGCTGGTGGTGCCGCCGCCGAAGGGAAACGGATCGAGGGCCATATCGATGCGGTTATAGCTATCCAGGTAGGCCGCTCCGTCGGAGGTGAAACCTTCCAGCATAATCCGCTCAGGCGTGATCCCGGCGCCTGAAAACCGGGTTACAAAGCGCGCCGCCACATTGCCGTCGCCCAGCGCCCGGTGTTTGAGAACTAAGCGGCTGTCCGGAACCGCTTTTAGAATATCGGCCCATACGCTTATGGTGCCTGGCGTCATTTTCGCCGGATTGTTGAACGAGCCGAAGGTAACGAACCCATTGGTCAGCGCCGGCAGGGGCCCCACCGGCGGCGCCGCCTCCGGTATCCGGTAGGTGTTGAAGGCGGGAAGGCGGATCAGCTCTTCTGTATAGAATTGCTCCGATGCGTCGGGCGGATCCAAATGGGCGTCGGTGAGAAGATAGTCCGTGGTGCTGAGCCCGGTAGTCGACACCAGATTGATCGCCGCCATCTGCACGGGCGCCGCATGCTGGCCAAGGATGCGCCGGTAGCGGGCTTTGAAGGTGCAGGGATGGATCAAAATATCGATGCCGTCGGCGCGCATACGCTCGGCCAGTTTCGCATCCGGGACACCGCCAACATCGATCCAGGCAACGCCATCGGGCACAAAGGCCGGTGTCCCGCGACCAACTCCCACCCGGCTGCCATAAACGCACACCCGAAATTTATCCAGGTCGTGGGCGCGAAGCACTGGTTCCAGAAAGCGCGGCGTCACATGGCTGTCAAATTCCGGCAGGTAATAGGCGAGGCGCAAGGGGCCATCATGGAAACGCGGCGGGGCGGCGCGCACCCCACCGATTTGGGCTTCAACCATCTCTCCCCAGGCGCGATTGCGCTGGAAGATTTCCTCCGGCGACGCTGCGGCGGAAAAATTGAGGGCGAACAGGTGATTGCTCCAAAAGGCGTCATTGCCGGGTGCGGTTTTGATAGCGGCTGCGTAAGCGCCGGCGGCGCCGGCGGCATCACCAAGGGCAAACAAGGCATTGCCCAGATTGTAATGGGCTTCGCCGAGATCGGGATCAAGCAACGCCGCCCGACCGGCATGGGCGGCGGCGTCTCCGGCGGCGCCGAGGGCCAGGTATGCGGCCGCCAAATCCGTATGGATATCGGCCGCCGACGGCGCCGAGAGCAACGCCTTGGCGTAGTGGCTGACCGCGTCTTTTGGCTGGCCGGCGGCGAACGCGGCCAGGCCCAAAAGATGCAGGGCCGCCGCATCATCCGGCCATATGGCGAGCGTCTGTTCGGCGATTTGAATGGCCTTCCCCAGGCGTCCGTCCCGGTAGTGGGCGAAGGCGGTTTTCAAGGCTTCCGATGGCTCGTTCATGGGGCGCTTTGTCCGTGACGGAATTGCCAAACTTGCCTACTATCGGCGCGTCATGGCGCGCGATCAAGCTGCCATTAATCGAAATGGCGCGCGATCAAGCCGCCATTAAACTTTTCGGATGGGAAAGGATCGGAGGTTTGAGTATTTGGGGAAAGGTCATCGGCGGGGTCGCCGGATTTGCGCTCGGCGGGCCCATCGGCGCGCTCATGGGCGCCGCCTTCGGCCATGCGGTGGATCGCTCCAACATCCATATACGCCGGGGCCGGGTTGCGGGACCGGCGGCAGTGGAAAGCAAGCAGACCGCCTTCACCATCGCGGTGATCGTGCTCAACGCCAAAATGGCCAAGGCCGATGGCCATGTGACCCGCGACGAGGTCGAAACCTTCAAGCGCATCTACGATATCCCGGCTGGCGAGATCGACGATGTCGGCCAATTGTGGAACGAGGCGCGCGCCGACGCTTCCGGGTTTGAGCCCTATGCCCGCCAGGTCGGCGAAATGTTTGCCCACGATGCGGCCGTGCTGGAGAGCCTGTTGGGCGGGCTGTTCACGGTTGCCTTGGCCGACGGCGTGCTGCACCCCAACGAGATCGATTTTTTGCGCAAAGTGGCGAACGAGTTCGGCTTCGATCAGGCCCGCTTCGAGCGTATCCGCGCGTCCTTTGCCGGCGCCGATGCGGGCGAGTTTTATGAGATTCTTGGGCTTAAACCCAGCGCGTCGGACGCGGCGATCAAAAAAGCCTACCGCGATCTGATCAAGGAAAACCACCCCGACCGGCTGATCGCCAAGGGCATGCCCCAGGAATTCATCGATATCGCCAATGATAAAATGGCCACCATCAACAACGCCTATGACCAGATCGAAAAGGAGCGGGCGAAGTCCTGAACAGCGGGGCTGCCGCCGGTGTCATGGAATTCATCGAGACCCCGTCTCCCAACTTCGATGCGCGCCCGGCGGGCGGGGCTATCGATATGCTGGTCATTCACTATACCGGCATGACCGATGCAGCCGCCGCGCTGGAACGATTGCGCGATGCCGCCGCCAAGGTCTCAAGCCACTATTTTATCGGCGAGGATGGGGCGCTTTACCGGCTGGTGGACGAGGGGCGGCGCGCCTGGCATGCGGGGCTATCGTTTTGGCGCGGGATAAACGATTGCAACGCCCGCTCGATCGGTATCGAGTTACAAAATCCGGGCCACGAATTCGGCTATCGGGATTTTCCCGAAGCCCAGATGCGCGCCCTGGAGGGGCTGGCGCTCGATATTTTGAGCCGCCATCCGATCCCGCCGGACAACGTCGTTGGCCATTCCGACATCGCGCCGGCGCGCAAGATGGACCCGGGCGAACGCTTCGACTGGAAACGCCTCGCCGCCCGCAATATCGGCATCTGGCCGGAGCCCGCTCCTCAGCAAGAGACGGATCTCAGTGCCGGGCAGATGCTGCGCGAACTGGGCTACCAAACTTCGGACCTGGGCGCCGCGGTCACCGCTTTTCAGCGGCGCTATCGGACGGCGTCCATCGATGGCGAGGCCGACGCCGAAACCCTGGCGCTGATGGCCGCCCTCGTCCAAGGTCGGTAAGGACCGGACCCTGGGCCCTGAATTTCGGGATTAAGCCGCTTGCGGAATCAAATCGCTGGACCACTGGGCCCGGCGCCGGGAACGCTCTTCGAGCTTCATGGCATGATGGATGGCGTCCTGTTCGTCGGCGTGCATGCCGACCAATTCGAACCCGTCGCCCACATCGAACACGAGCCACTCACCTGTTACTTCATGATATTTGACTGCATAGCGCATGATTAAGTCTCCTGGGGGGAAGATGACGTAACCTTAGTCCGGGATTCGTTTCCAATTGGTGAACGCTAGGCAATTTTTTCCTAGTAGGTGATTTTATCGTTGCCGCGCTTGATTTATTAGCCCCGATGGTGTCAAGAGGGCGGCCCTTATACCAAGGATCAGATGCGATTGAACGACCATGTCCGAGAAAGCTTTTCATATCCGCGCCGCCGCCGTGGGCGATCTTACCCAAATCGCCGATATCTATGCCCACTATGTCTTGAACGGGCTGGCGTCGTTTGAAACCAAGGCGCCCGATTTGGCTGAAATGACACGCCGCTGGACGGCGGCGGGCGATCACGGCTATCCCTATCTGGTGGCCGAGATTGATGGCAAGATCGGCGGTTACGCCTATGCGGGGGGGTTCCGCGAGCGCCCGGCCTATCGCTATACGGTCGAGGATTCGGTCTATGTGTCGCCTGATTTTCTCGGCCTCGGCCTCGGCGGCGGGCTGTTGGGCGAATTGATCGAACTTTGCGCCGGGCTCGGCTACCGCCAGATGATCGCGGTGATCGGCGATTCGGCAAACGATCAATCCATCAATCTGCATCTCAGATTGGGCTTCGAACATGCCGGCCTGCTAGGCTCCACCGGCTTCAAGCACGAACGCTGGGTCGATTCGGTGATGATGCAGCGCGCCCTTGGGCTGGGCGATACAAATGCGCCCGGTGATTGAACAACGGTAAACACGTAATTTACCGGCGGCGGATTTCTGCTATCTTTGCGGAATAATCGTTTCATGGATATTATTGAATGCCCGAAACACAATCCGTATTAGTCATCGACGACGATCCGGTGGTGGCCGAGATTTTGGAAACCATCTTCGCCGGCGAAGTGCGCGTTACCAGTACCCGCAGCGGCCCCGACGGCATCGCCGCGGCGGTGGCCGGCGCCCCTGATTTGATCCTCCTCGATGTGCGCATGCCCGATATGGACGGGTACGAGACCTTGAAGTTGCTGAAAGCCAGCAGCGAAACCGAAGATATTCCGGTGATCTTCCTGACCGCCAAGACCGAGACCGAGGACGAGTTCATGGGCCTCGAGCTGGGCGCCATCGACTATATTTCGAAACCGATCATTCCCAGGATCGTCAAGATGCGCATCCACAATCATCTGTTGCTCAAAAAAAACCGGGATCAGCTGGCCAATATGTCGATGATCGACGGGCTGACCGGCATCGCCAACCGGCGCCGCTTTGATGATTATCTGGATCAGGAATTCCGGCGCGGCGCCCGCAACGAATACCCGGTCAGCCTGCTGATGCTCGATATCGATGAGTTCAAAATCTACAACGACAGCTTCGGCCACCAGAAAGGCGACGAATGCCTGAAAGCCGTCGCCGTTGAAATCAAGGGTCATTCCCGGCGCCCGTCCGATCTGGTGGCCCGTTATGGCGGCGAGGAGTTCGCCGTCATCCTGCCCGATACGCCCTTAGGCGCCGCCGAAATGCTGGCCGAAAAAATCCGCGCCGGTGTCGAGGGTTTGGGGCTGGCCCACGCGGACGCCAGTGCAGGTGCCTTTGTGACGTTAAGCATCGGCGCCGCCTGTACCGAAGATGGCGCCGCCGGCCTTGCCGATCTGATCGAAGCCGCCGACAAGTGCCTTTACCGGGCCAAGGAAACCGGGCGCAACCGGGTCGTTATAAGTTTGGAGACATAGGCCTAGCCCGGCTGGGGATGGCCCAGGGGGTTTGGGGGACACCCCCATCCCCGATGTCGGCCAGCCGGGCGTCCGTCCAGGCACCTGTTTAGGTGGGGGTCTGCCAGTTCGTTGACAGTTTTCTTATTTAGGCGGACTGCCGATCAAGGTGCCTTATAGATGCCCGCCAGCAAAACCAATAGCGCACCTGTCCATGGCGATTTCCGCATCCTTCGGCGCCCTTATTATTGCGCCGAGTTTCGCATGGAGGCGAAGCGCTTGTTCAACCGCCGCCATTCGGCTTATCTTGTCGCCGCCAGACGGTCGGATGGCTGCCTTTCGCGTTTCGGCGCGAAGGGAGGAAAGTCCGGGCTCCACGGAAACACGGTGCCGGGTAACGCCCGGCGGGGGCAACCCCAGGGATAGTGCCACAGAAAGTAAACCGCCGACGCCCCGGCATTCCAGCCGGCGCGGGCAAGGGTGAAAGGGTGCGGTAAGAGCGCACCGCGTTCCCGGCAACGGGGACGGCATGGTAAACCCCACCGGGAGCAAGACCGAATAGGGACGGCCGGGCCGGCATTGCCTTCGGGCGATGGCCGCCAAGCGTGTTTTCGCGCCGCTGTCCGGGTAGGTTGCACGAGGCGTCCGGTAACGGGCGTCCCAGATGAATGGCCATCCATCGCCGCCGGCTTGCCGGCAGCGTGGACAGAACCCGGCTTACAGGCCGTCTGGCACTTTTATTTTTGAGGCTGGCGATCAAGCCGCTTTGTCGTCGCCCTCGATGCGGATCGAGCGGATGATGCGTTCGGCTTCGGGGGCGAACTTGTCGTAGAAGTGGAGCGCCGCGGCGGTAAATATGATGAGATGCAATTCCTCGTCGATGGTCGCGCCGACGACAAAACCCTTCTGGCTCAAACCATCCTCGTTGGCGAAAGAAAACTCGAAGCGGAACCCCTTTTTCGAGCCAAACCCGGCGGGGCGGAAATCGTGGGTTTCCATGCGCGCAACCTTGGCCTGGGCGTAGCTGGCTTCGATCCATTCCCTGATATCGAGCAGCGAGAATCCTTCCTGAAATTCGGGAATTTTGGATTCGTTGAAAAAATCGAACTCGGGCTTGCCCACCAGCAATGTGTCGCCATCTTCAATGCCGTTGAAAAAATACAAATTCTGTAAGTTCAGGCCATCGACGGTCCACAATTCGAAATTCTGGCCGATCAGATAATTCCATTCGATGCCCGGGCGCACCGAATAGGCGCCGCCAATCTCGACCCTTTCGGTGGATACCAGCCCGTATCTGGAGCAGGCGCCGAGGATCAGCAAAGCCGCCAACGCCAACGCCGGCCAGCGAGGCCCAATGCGCAAGCGCCCGCTCATGACAATCCGTCCATTATCTGTTCGATGATTCCGCGGTCTTCGGCGTCCGGGCTTTTATCCAGATAGAGGCGATAGGCTTTCCTCGCCTCGGCCTTTTTGCCCTGCTTGGCCAATACCCGCGCCATGGCCCGGTAGACTATAACCGGAGTCTCCCGGCGGGCCGCAGCGTTCCGGTATGACAGCATGGCCTTGTCCAGATTATCGTCGCCGCCCTGAAGGCGATAATTCTCGCCGCGGAAGAAATGGAAAATGCCCACATGCCGGCCATTCCTGATCAACATGGCCAGCAAGCCCCGGAACCGCTTGTGGTCGCGGAGGTTCATCTCGTCGCGGAGCATCATCGCGCGCAGCGGAATGACGGCATCCTCAAACCGCCGTTTGCCCCGGTCATTATTCTTGGTGTGCTTTTCCGCATACCGGGCCAGGGCGCCAAGGTTATCGGCCCGCTCAACCCCCGATGGATGGGAGTCCAGATATTTGGACCGGAACGGATTTTTCTTTTCGAACTGCCGCTCGCGTTCGATCTGCACCCAGACTTTCTGCGCCGCCCACGGATCGTACCCGTTCTTGACCAGAAGGCGCAGGCCAACCATGTCCGATTCCCGCTCGTGATCGCGGCTATAGGCCGCCAGCGAGCCGCGGGCCATATTATCGATTAATTCCGTGGTGCCGGGAACGCCGGCAACGGCAAATACCATTTTGGTGAACATCAGCACATTGGTGGTGTCGATTATTTTCCGCCACCTGTCGCGGGTATGGAGGCGGATGTAATGGCCGATCTCATGGCCGAGGATTGCGGCCAGCTCGGCCTCGTTACGCACCCGAAGCAACAGGCCCGAATGTACCTGCATGACGCCGTTCGGAAACATCGAGGCATTGAAGCTGGGCGCGCGCACGATATAGGTGCGAATATGGGGACAGAATTTTCCCGCCATATTGCAGACGACACCGCGCACATATTTGTTAAGGGCTGGATCGCGGATCACATGGCCCGACGATTTGATCTGGTGCTCTGCATTGTCGATCTGCATCCAAAGCGATCCCTCCAAGCTGTCGAGGGTTGGCCTTCGCCCCGGCACCAGGGGCGATTCGTCGAGCACATCGGCAGCCAAATCGAACGTCGTTGTCTCGCCCTTGCTGCCGGTCCCGACGCTGGCGGGATCGACAGTAGCCACGCAGCCGGCCAGCAAGCCTAAGCCGGCAATGGCCATGAATTTGATCTTTTTAATCCGCATCATTTGGGGAAATTGCTCAATAGTTGTTCGATGGTATCGGCTGCGCCCTCGGCGTCGCGCATATCGCCCGATCCCCGGGCCAGCCGGTTGATCCAGACAACATTGCCGGTATGCAGATCGATCAGCGACGCAAACCCGACCTGCTTTCCGCCCTCAAGGGCGATGCCAAACACCAGCGCGCTGACGGCGATGGCGGCGGCGCGGCCGGCGCTGGCATAGCTGTCGCGCAAATGGACAAAGAGGCCATAGTCGGCCCGGTACTTGTCGCGCAACAGATGCACCGCGGGGCCAAGCGACCAGTCAAATTCGCCATCCTTGGCCGGCAGCGAGCCATCGTCTTCAAATTGATGCGCCATGATCGCCTCGCCAACCGCGCCGTGCAGTTTGAGAAGCTGCAACTCCGGCCCGAACGGATCCAAACTGGCGATCGGCGCGCCGAATTTCAATTCCAGATTCTGGGTGGCCAGTTTCTCACGCAGGGATTTTTCCAGGAGCAGGCGCGCCGTCGCCGTCCAATCGGCCTTCGGCTCCGGCGTGCCGCCGAAATTGATCAGGCTAAGCTCAACATCGGGCGGCATCAGCATCACCTTGCGGGCGCCGGCGCCGCTTTCCAATGTATCCGAACGGTAGAAGGCGACCGTCTCGCAGCCGGCCAGAAATAACGCCAGCAACAGCAATAGCGCGCCCCGATAAACTGGTGATCTTTTTACAGCCATTCCTGCTCCCTCAGATTGTTATACGCGAAATTGTCCTTTTGCAGAATGGGAAATAGGCAACCCTTTGTATCTTTTCAGGGCCCCAGGCGGCGATTGACTTAGACCCCACGCCAATCCATTCTCTTGGCAATATTAAACCGAAATCAGGGAGGAACTATTCATGGGACAGACACTTGAACTGACCGCCAGCGACGGCCACGCATTCGGCGCCTACCGGGCCGATCCGGCCGGCGCGCCCAAGGGCGCCATCGTCGTCATCCAGGAAATTTTCGGCGTCAACCAGCATATCCGCGCCCTCACCGACGGTTTTGCCGCCGATGGCTATGTGGCCATCGCGCCGGCGCTGTATGACCGCGCCGAAAAAGGCGTCGAGCTGGGTTATGACGAAGAAGGCCGCCAGGCCGGCATGGCGACTCGCGAAAAGGTCGAATGGGACGACGTGGTATTGGACATCATCGCCGCCCGCGAAGCGGTTGCCGATGTGGGCAAGGTGGGCATCGTCGGCTATTGCTACGGCGGCACGGTCACCTGGCTGGGCGCCTGCAAGGGCGGCTTCGATGCGGCGGTCGGCTATTACGGCGGCGGCATTCACACGCTGCTGGATCTGGATGCGGGCTGCCCGGTGCAGCTCCATTTCGGCGAAAAGGACCAGGGGATTCCCCTCGAAAACGTGGACAAAATCCGCCAGGCCAAATCGGACGTGGACATATTCGTCTATGACGGCGCCGGTCACGGGTTCGTCTGCGATGAACGCGCCAGCTATTCGGAAGCGGCGACCAATCAGGCCCGCACCCGCACCCTGGATTTCTTCGCCAGCAATCTCTAAGGCGGCGTTTCCATCGCTAAGCGGGGCTGACCGCTTATGGGCAGCATGATCGAATTGGCGGCGGCCGACGGCCATCGGCTGCAAGCCTATCAGGCCGCCCCGGCCGGCGATGCCAAGGGCACCATCGTGCTGATACAAGAAGTGTTCGGTGTCACCCCGCATCTTACCGCCATCGCCGATGATTACGCAGTTGAAGGGTTTAGGGTGATCGCGCCGGCTTTGTTCGACCGGGTGGCTAAGGGCACGCATTTTCTGCCAACCGAGGAGGAGCGCCAAAAAGCCGCCGCCTTCTACAAGCAGCTGAAATGGGACGAAACCATTTTGGATGTGGGCGCCGCCTTTGCCGCCGCTTCCGCCACCGGCAAGGCCGGAATTCTCGGCTTTTGCCTGGGCGGTGATATCGCCTGGGCCGGGGCGGGGCGATACCAGTTCGATGCCGCCGTTTGTTATTATGGCGGGCGCATCGCCGACATGCTGGATCAGACCAACAACTGCCCGGTGATGATGCATCACGGCACCGATGATCCCTGGCTGCCCCATGAAAATCTGCAAAAGATCGCCACCTCGGGCAAGCCGGACCTCACTATCCACGACTATGAAGGCGTCGGCCACGCCTTCAACAATGACACCCTGGCGCACCGCTATGTGCCGGGCGCGGCGGCCTTGGCCCGGGACCGCTCGGTAAAATTTTTCGAAGACTTGCTGTCCGCCTGACGCGGCCGGCGATCACTATTCAACAAACGGAGGATTTGCGTTATGGGAGAGACCATCAAACTGACCGCCGCCGACGGCCACGAATTGGATGCCTACCGGGCCGATCCGGCGGGCGCACCCAAAGGCGGCATCGTCGTCATTCAGGAGATATTCGGCGTCAACGTGCATGTGCGCGATGTCTGCGACCGGCTGGCCGACCAAGGCTATACCGCCCTGGCGCCGGCCCTGTTCGACCGCATCCGGCCCGGCATCGAACTTGGTTACACCGAGGACGATCTGGGCGAAGGCTTCGGCTATATGCAGGAAGTCGGCAACGATACCCCGATGGCCGATATCCAGGCGGCCGCCGATGCCCTGAAACCGGCCGGCAAGGTTGGCGCCGTCGGCTTTTGCTGGGGCGGCCAGTTGGCCTGGCTAACCTCCAAGGCCGTCGATGTGGATTGCGCGGTGGGCTATTACGGCGTCGCCGTCCAGCATACGTTGGAGCCGGCGCCCAATTGTCCGGTGATGCTGCATTTCGCCGATCATGACCAGTTCGTACCGATAGAAGCCGCCGGCGAAGTGCGCGCCGCTTATCCCGATATGCCGATCTACAGCTACGATGCCAACCACGGCTTCAACTGCGACCGGCGCGCCGACTTCGATGCGACCAGCGCCAAGGCGGCGATGGCCCGCACCCTTGAATTTTTTGCCGAAAATGTCGGCTGAGCGGCAATCGCGGTTGTGCGCATCCGGTGGATAAAACTCACCGATTGTGGATAAGTCATAATTGGCCGTGATATCCGGCGCATAGCCTGGATTACAAATGGGGATGGCCTGTGGATAAAGGCGGCAGTCTGTGGATAGAATTCGCAGACCTAAGCGCGCCGATTGCGTTGAGAAAAAAGCCGAAATTTGCTACATTGTATTATGGCTGAAAACGCGACCCTGCCCCTCGAAGATACCGACGCCAAAGCTGGCGATGGCGCGCCCGAGGCACAGACCTTCACCACCGGCATTCTGCCCTGCCAGGCCATGCGCGCGCTTGTGGCCACCGGCCAGATCGAGGTGGCACACCCGGTCGCCGATGATCAGATCCAGCCGGCGAGCATCGATCTTCGTCTTGGGACAACCGCCTATCGGGTGCGCGGCAGTTTCCTGCCCGGACAAAGCGCCACCGTGCGCAGCCGCCTGGACAGCTTCACCATGCACCAGGTGGATTTGACGGCTGGCGCGGTGCTCGAAAAAGGCTGCGTCTATGTGGTGCCCCTGCAGGAATCCCTGAGCCTCAAAAAAGAGGTGTCGGGCATGGCCAATCCGAAAAGCTCCACCGGGCGGCTCGACATCTTCACCCGCGTGATCACCGATTACACCGGCGAGTTCGATCGCATCCTGCCCGGCTACAAGGGCCCGCTCTATGCGGAAATTTCGCCGCTGACCTTCAGCGTCAAGGTGCGCACCGGCACGCGGCTTTCACAACTGCGCCTCCGCCGGGGCTCGCCGCCGCATACCGATATCGGCATGCGCCGCCTGCACGAACGCTCGCCCCTGGTCGCCGAAGGGGAGGGCAAAATCGATATCGCCAAGCAGGGCGTCGCCTTCACCGTCGATTTGATCAGCGCCTCCGCGTCCGGCGTCGTCGGCTACCGGGCCAAGCGCCATACGGATGTGATCGATGTGGAAAAGATAGGCCACTACGACGTCGAAGAATTTTGGGAGCCGATATTTGCCCACGGCAAGGACGCCATCATTCTGGACCCGGACGATTTCTATATCCTGGCGTCGCGCGAAGCGGTGTCGGTGCCCCCCGACCACGCCGCCGAAATGCGTGCCTACGATACACTGGTCGGCGAGTTCCGGGTCCACTATGCGGGCTTTTTCGATCCCGGCTTCGGTTATGACGAGGCCGGCGGCAGCGGCAGCCGCGCCGTCCTCGAAGTCCGCTCCCACGATGTGCCGTTCGTGCTCGAGCATGGCCAGATGGTGGGACGCCTGATTTACGAGCGGCTGATGGCGGTCCCCGATCAGATTTACGGCAGTGGCATCGGCTCCAACTATCAGGCCCAGGGGCTGAAACTATCCAAGCACTTCAAAGCGCCGAAAGAATAAAGCGCGAAAATTGCTGGAACATTTGTCCCCGGTTTTCGCGGCGCAATTATGTGGATAACGTGAATTATGGGGATAACTCTTGTAACCTGTTAAAATGAATGGATTATTTCATCTTCATATAAACCAAAAATGTGGATAACTTCTAACCCGCGATCAAATGCCCAAGGAGCGAGACATGGCCGACAAAGACGACGTCAAGGAAGGCAAGGAATTTCACGTCGGAGTTCCGGCTTCGAGCGAACCGTTTTTCCTGAAAGGCTCCGGCGCCTTGGATTGGGGTATGCAGAACCGATTGGCGCGCATATTCAACCCCGATAGCGGGCGCACGGTCATGCTGGCCTTCGATCACGGTTATTTCCAGGGACCGACCACCGGGCTTGAGCGCATCGATATCAATATCCTGCCGCTGGTGCCTTATGCCGATGTGTTGATGTGCACCAGGGGCGCTTTGCGTACCTCGATCCCGGCGGCAACCACCAAGCCGGTGGTGCTGCGCTGCACGGCCGGGCAAAGCATCCTGACCGAGCTGTCCAACGAATTGATCGCCGTCGATATCGAGGACGCGCTGCGCCTTGGCGTTTCGGCGATGGCGGCCCAGGTCTATATCGGCGCCGAATATGAGCATCAATCCATCAGCAATGTGGTCAAGCTGATCGACACCGGCACCAAGTACGGCATCCCCACTTTGGCGGTGACCGGCGTCGGCGCCGACATGACCCGGGACGAGCGGTATTTCTCCCTGGCGACGCGCATCTGCGCCGAGATCGGCGCCCATTACGTCAAAAGCTATTATTTCGAGCCCGGCTTCGAGCGGGTGGTGGCCGGCTGCCCGGTGCCCATCGTCATCGCCGGCGGCAAGAAACTGCCGGAACTGGAAGCCCTGGAAATGGCCTACAAGGCGTGCGAGGCGGGCGCCGCCGGCGTCGATATGGGCCGCAACATTTTCCAGTCGGACAGCCCGGTCGGCATGATCCAGGCGGTCGGCGCCGTCGTCCATGGCGGCGAGAAGCCGGATAAAGCCATGCAGATCTATGAAGGCGTCAAGGCCGATCAGGAAAAGCAGGCGGCGGAGTAGACGGCGCCGCAAACAGAAACCGGCCACTTGCGTGGCCGGCGCGTTTTCAGGGAAGAAAATCAAGGCGCCTGGTCCAGAGGCGTTTGCCCTTGATTTGAATGATCCTGTCATGGCCGCTTGCGTCTGCAATTGACCGGGATCAAACAGGTGCCTTAAAAATTAATCGCGGGTGGCCAAAGGTGAAGGCCGCCATTACTATCGATCCATGACCGAGCCGCAAATCGTTACCCTCCTGGCCAGCGCAACCGAGATTGTCTGCGCGTTGGGCTACGAGGACGCCCTGGTTGCCAGGTCCCACGAATGCGACTACCCGGCGTCCGTTGCCAAGCTGCCGGCGGCCACTTCCTCCAAAATCGACACCTCCCAAGCCAGCGGCGATGTCGACAACCAAGTGAAATCCATCGTCGAGCAGGGCTTGTCGGTCTACAAGGTGGACGGCGATTTGCTGCGCGAATTGCAGCCCGGCGTGATCGTCACCCAGACCCAATGCGAGGTTTGCGCCGCCAGCCCCAAGGATATCGAAGACGCGGTTGCGAGCTGGACCGGGACGGCGCCCAATATTGTCTCGCTGGAACCGAACGCCTTGGCCGACGTCTGGACCGACATCCAAAACGTCGCCGTGGCCTTGGGCGCGCCGGAGCGGGGCCGGGCGCTGACCGGGGATTTGCAGGCGCGCATGGCGTCCATCGAAGCCCAAGCCAGCGAAGCGGGCTCGCGCCCCTCCATCGCCTGCATCGAATGGATCGAGCCGTTGATGGCCGCCGGCAACTGGATACCGGAGCTGGTGACTATGGCCGGCGGCGAAGATGTGTTCGGCGCCGCCGGCAAGCAATCGCCCTGGGTGAGTTGGGAAGCCCTATGCGCCATGGACCCGGACGTTATTCTTATTTTGCCTTGCGGTTATGACATCGCCAAATCGCGCAGCGAAATGGCGCCCCTGACATCGCGCCCCGATTGGCCGGACCTGGCCGCCGTGCAAGGGAACCGGGTGTTCATCGCCGACGGCAATCAATATTTCAACCGGCCCGGCCCGCGCCTCGCCGAATCCCTGGAAATCCTGGCCGAACTGTTGCACTCTGATCTGTTCGATTTCGGCCATGAGGGCTTGGGCTGGGAGCGGCTATAAAAACGCCATCGAATAAGGTTATAATCTGCCCCAAGAGCCGGGCAACCGCGCCAAAATTTTTTTAATTCAACAAGGGAGGTTGTTATGAATTATGTACGCCTTTATCCCATTCAGCTCGCCGCAGTGGCGATAGCCGCCGCCGCAATATTGGCCGCTTCACCGGCACCAGCGCAAAGCAACCGCGATGTGGTTGCCAAATCCAAATCCCTGGTGCCGTCGCCGCCCTGGGCCAAGGGCGATCAAGTGGGTATGGCCAATACGCTTGGCCCGGGAACCTGGATGCGCTGCGCCGCGCATCTCGCCAACGCCAAGTCCAAGACCTACGAGGTCTCCCACGTGCGCTCCAACACCATGCCCGGCTCGCCCTTCGGCGTGCCGCTCAAATATCAGTTCCGGCCCACTGCCTCGGTGCCGTTTTCCAAGCACGCCTTCAATGGCGAGCAGGTGGTCTCGGGCGAGCCCGGCGCCCAAGGCACGCAGATGGATGCCCTCGGCCATTTCGCGTTTTTGGATAATATGTGGAAAGGCAAGGGCGCCATCCCGGTGGATACGGCCAGCTATTACGGCGGCTTCAAGCAAAAGGACGTGAAGCCCAGCCCCGCTTCACCCTTAATGAAACTGGGCATCGAAAACGTGCCGCCGATCATCACCAGCGCCGTGCTCCTGGACGCCAAAACCCATTTGGGCGGCGGTGCGGCCATGAAGCCGGGCCAGCTTGTCACCACCTCTGATATCGAGGCGATGATCAAGGCCCAGGGCCTTGGCTGGCGGGGATTATTGCCCGGTGATGTGCTCTATATCTACACCGGCTGGAGCGACAATTGGCAGGACCCGGATGTCAAAAAAACCTATTACACCAAGGGTCCGGGGTTATCTTACGACGCCGCCCAGTATTTGCGCAAAAAGAACGTGGTGCTGCTGGCCCTCGACAATCCGTTTACCGATCCGGTCTTTGAAGGCCAGTTGGTGGGCAAGCATGGGCCGCCCAAAGGCACGCCGCCGGCCTTGCCGTTCGCCGTTCACCACGAAAACCTGGCGGTCTCCGGCATCCACCAGATTCAGAACGCCAATCTGGCGGCCATGGCCCGGGACAAGGTCTGGACCTCGTGCACGATCATTCTGCCGTTGCGCTCGAAAGGCGGCTCCGGCTCGCCGGTGCGGCCCGTCGCCATCGGTGCACCGGGTCAGTCCTGATAGCCAAATCCCTCCTCCGGTATCACCCGGGGGAGGGATATATTTGCGCCCGCTAATAAGAGAGAACGCGAAGCAGGTTTCCCCGCTCCGCGTCCCACTCTGGCTGATGAACCATGATCACACCCACCAAGGCGATTGTGACCAGCGTCACGTCAGCCGGAATTTGATGGGCGAACAGTAGCAAAACCAGCCGCCCGGTAAACCGCCTTGGCACTGCCGCGCTGTAACCGATGCTGGCCGCCAAAATAATTTGTTCCGATCGCGCGCGCCTGGCGGGCGCAACGATGCATATGGAGCCCGATTCGCCGCCGATTGGATTTGATTGGGCGGTTAGAGCAATAGTTGTGCTAATGTCGGTCCATGAATGGGAATTCCGCCATGGATCAGTCCTGGCCGAAGACCGCCACCGGTACGGTGGATTGGGAATTTGTATTCGAAAATCCCGATACCGGGCTGCTGGCTTTGGTGGGCCAGGCGGCCTCGCCGGCGGCGCTCCGCGAATGCGCCATATTCATTATCGCCAAGCTCTACGCCCGCAAAGACGATCCGGCGGAGGTGGAACGCTTCACCAAGGAAATCTCGGCCCTGATCCCCGACAATATGGCGGCGGACGATCTTGGCAATATCAGCGCCGTGGTGGTCGCCCTGTTGCGCCGCATCAAGGATTACCGCATCCAAAAGGCCGCCGAACACGAAACCATGCTGGCCGCGGAAAACGAGGCGCCGGCGCCCGCGCCCGGCGAAGGCGCCCACGCCAAACGGTCCACCGACCGGTCCAAGGCGGACCCGTTGAAAAGCGGCGTCCTGCCGTCGACACGCGCCAAAAAAACCAACCGCAATATGCTATATGCGGCGGTGATCGGCGGTCTGGCCGCCGCCGGGGTGATCCTGTTCGTAGTTTTGAAAGTCCTCGAGCCGCCGCGGCCAGAAACCCAAGCGGAAATATTGATACGGCAAATTCAGGCGTCCCCCGCCGGCAACGGGCCCAAAACCCATATTTTCGGCGGCGTGTTGCGGGCCAGAAAGAACGCAGGCAAAATGACCGTGACCGCCGATGATGTGCCCATGGAGGTTTGCTTCGACGTGGCCTGGGGGCTGGTCAACCGGGGCCGGGTTATCATCAACGGATTGTATTCGCGCAAATTATCGCCGGAGATTGTGCGCGGTCTTTGCACCAAGAAGGGCGGCCCGGCGAGCCTCACCTTCATGCCGAAAAAATGAATACTGCCGCCGCCTGTCGCCGGGCGAAAGACGCAACGCCCCTTAAATATCAGACCTGGCTGACACTTGGCGGATAGAGCCCGGCAACACGGGTGCCGCCAAACACCTGCCAGCCGACCAGATCGTTGGGATCGTCCAGGTGCACTTCAAATACCACATCGCGCCCACCCGGCTTCATTTCGCGGATGCGCGCCCAATAGGGGCAGTCGTTGGGATGCCACTCATCGCGCTTCCATTCGTTCCAGGTCAAATCTTCCCAGGCGGCCAACTTGTTGAACCGTTCGGTGCGCGGCAAACACGTGCTGTCGATCACCAGCGCGTTGCCGTTCGCCAGCCTGTGGGCATCGCCCATGGCCCAGGAAATCACCCGCTCCGGATCGTCATCATCCGATGACATCCAGGCTTCGCGGACGGTCATGTTTTCTTCGTCAACGTCATATTCGATGGCGCGCGCGAAACAGAGATGCGGCGGCGCCTGGGGATCAAACGGGATCGCCCGGCAGATGCCATTGTCGTACATCATGATGGTGCCGTCCGGGGTCACCCTTGGATTGTGGCCGTGATAGTGCCAGCGCAAATCATGTTCGGGTGCTAGAAGCTTTTTCTTCTGTTCGCCGCTCCAGCCCCTGTGGTCGCCGAGGATCCATTTGATCTCCTTGGACGCCTTGTCGATCTTGATAACGGCGTCCTGGTGGCGGAACGAAACAATGACGCTGTCATCGCGGCTATCGTAAGAGACGCCGTTGCCGTGGGTCCAATCCAGATGCTTGGGAAAGCCCCGGTTGTGCCAGTAAACCTCCATCAGATGATAGCCCCAGCGGTGCACGTCCAGATGATCGAAGGTATTCCAGTTCCAGACGATCTCGCCATCCGGGTTAAACTCGACAATAGTGTCGCCGACCACCGGCTGGGTGGCGCGGGGCGCGTGCCTGTCAGTCTCGGAGGTGTAGTAATTCTCGATCTCGCGGGCGTTGGCGGTGAGCGCCAGGAAATTGCCGTTCGGCATTTCGTGGGGCTGGTGATGCAGCGACTGGGCCGGAATGGCGATACCGCCCTCGACCGCGCCTTGGGGGCGCTGGGCGGCATAGAACTGGCGGATCACCTTGCCGGTCATGTCCATCTCGATGGTGCGGAAATCCACGTGATGGAAAAACAGATTGCCGTTTTGCAATTGATGAACGCCGGCGATGCGGGCGTCCGATGTGTAATACCAGACCACCTCGCCTTCTTCATCCAGAGCCAATAACATGCCCCACCGGGTTGTGAAGCGAAGCTGGTTGGGCGTTGTCCACGACACCCGGATATTGATCCTGCGGCGCACGCTCAACAGGGTGAAGCCGGGCTGCATGGCATCGGCCTTGGATGTTTTGGTGGTGATGCGCGGCCATTCGGCGCTGTCGGCGGGCAAGGGCGGCGTCCGGTATTCAAGGCTGACCGGCGCCGCATTACCGGCGCGCACCGTCACAAGGTGGCTGGTGTCGGCGCGCATGCCGATGATCGGCAATCCCTCCGATGCATCGGCCCCTGCGTCATAATGCACGCTGCGCCGCTTGCGCCCGTCATCGATTTCCAACAGGAGCGCGCATGGGCTGTCGGTTTTGAACCGGACCAGGGCGACCAGGGGGACCCGTTCGTTCGGGTTCTGCTCGATGCGCGGGGCTTCAACAAATTCGGTCATCAAACCATCCTCGACAACGCCTCTTCATAGGCGTCGATGTCAAAATATTGCGGACAAAGCCCGCATTTCCAGGTGATGATGCCGTTCCGATCCAAAACGTACAATCGTTCCGGCTGTGCGACGTACACATCTTCGGCGCCATCATCCATATCGTCCAGAACCATCGGAAAGGAAAAATTAAAGCGCAGCATGCAGGCGGCGGCAATATCGGCGCGCTCGTCGTTGGTGATGGGCTTGTTATAGATGATGCCGTCTTTCAGGTTTTTGCTGACTTGATCCTCGTCATCGGCATGGGCTTCCTTGATATAGACGCAAAGAAAATTTATCTGGGCGGCATATTTTTCGGCAATATCATTGAGGCGCACGGCCTCGCGGCGAAAGGGGGGTCAGGTGTAGGAGCCGAATATCAACCCCAATAGTTTTTGCCGAAAGGACGATAATTTCAAGGTTTCACCGGCGCGCTTTCCTTGCGGGCTCAATATTTCCAATTCGAATTCCGGCGCCGTCTCGCCGACTTGCGGGGAGTTGGCGTCGCGCAACACCCGGCGTTCCATATGTTCGCGCAAATCCTGGCGGCTCATGCCACGCACTTTGAGATATTCATCGCTGATTTTCTGAAGCCCGTCTTCAAATCGGGACGGCAGCTCTATGGTCATTTCATCCTCCAATTTTCATCATACCGGCGGCACATCTAGGCTTGGGTTTGGCGTCCAAATGCAAACTGATGCCAGCCGATATAGGCCAGCGCCAGCGCCGCCGCCGGCCAATGCACCCACGCTTCAACCAACAGGCAGGCAATGGCGACGGCGAAGCGGAACAGTATTTCCCATGGCGGCAGACGCCTTTGATCAAAGGCGATCACGGCGCTGGAAACAAGATAGATAAACAGCATCAGCCGGAACAGGATCGATAGGAAGTCGGGCCAATTAAATCCGGCGGCGCCGTCCGGGAAGGCGTCTGGCACGATCAAAAGAACCGGATAATAGGCGAACGCAAAGGGGACCGCGAACTTCACCAGTCCGACGCGCAAAGCCATCATCGCCGTTTTGATCGGCGCCGCTTCGGCGATGGATGCGGCGGCATAGGCGGCCACCGCCACCGGCGGCGTGATCGACGACGCCACGCCATAATAAAAGACGAACAAATGGGCGGCGAGGACGGTCAGCCCCAGCCCTTGCATGGCCGGACCCAAGATCAAGACGATGGTCAGATAGGCGGGCAATGTGGGCATGCCCATGCCCAGCATCAGCGCCGCGAGGCCGGTGACAACCAAAGTCATAAACAGGCTGCCGCCCGATACCTCATCAATCAACAGGGCGAAGTCTTGCGGCAACCCGGTTGCTCCCAGCACCGCGACGATGATGCCGACCACGGCGATGGCCATCAAGAGCCGCCCGAAGGTGGCGCCCGCACGGGACAAAGCTTCAATGATGATGAAGGGCCTTGCGCAAACCTGGGGATTTAAAAAGCTGAGCGGGATAATCGCGAAGAACGCCGTCATGCCGGCGCCGGCCGCCGACAGGCCCTGGATCAGCGACACCACGACGATGATAATCGGCACAAAGATCATGATGACATTGATGAAATCCTGACCCTCGACCTTTAAGTCTTCGCGCTCAAGATCCTCGCCGCCAACCTCGACGCCAAGGCGGCGCGCTTCAAACACGACCGACGTAAACAGGCTGGCATAGTAGGCCAGCGCCGGGATCAGCGCGGCGACGATAATGTTCAAATAGGAAATACCGGTCAGGTCCGACATGACCAGGGCGGCGGCGCCCATGATCGGCGGCATGATCTGGCCGGCCGAAGATGCCGTCGCCTCGACGCCGCCGGCGAAGGCCGGGGAAAAGCCGCGCTGTTTGATCATCGGGATGGTGATCACGCCGGTGGCCACCACGTTGGTCACGGCGCCGCCGGACATGGTGCCGAACAGGCCCGACGCCATGATCGCCGCGTGCGCCGGGCCGCCCCGAAATCCCTTGGTCACATGCACGGCGAGCTTGATCATGGAGCGCCCGCCGCCGGTCCGCTCCAGCATGGTCCCCAAAAGAATGAACGGGAATACGGTGAAGATGAGAATTCCCATGATCATGCCAAGGATGCCATCGTTCAGATTGAACCAAAGGTCTTCGGCGCTGTAGAGCAGATCAAGGGGCGCGGTTTCGAAAATCCAGGGCCAGTATTCGCCGGTGTAGAAATAGAACAAGGCGACCAGCGCGACGATCGAGAGCGGCGCCCCCCAGACTTTCCAGCTGAGAACGATAAACACCATTGCGGCGACGATGGATGTCACCACGTGAAACATGGTAAATTCGGCAAAGCCTTCCTGTTCGATGGCAATCTGTTCGGAATAATAGATCCAAAGCACCGCCCAGCCGGCCACCAGAAGGGTGATGTCGGCCAGCCAGCCGAGCCACTTGCGCCCCGGCCACCTGGCAGCCACGGCGCCCGAGAACGGGCTGCCCGCCAGCACCAGAAAGATCGATGCGCCCAAGATAAGCGGGCGGATTATGACCGAGGGGAACGGCCCAAACGCCGGCAACAGGCCATAGGTCGGTATCGAATTGGCAATGCCGGTGATGGCCATCATCAAGGCCACGGTAAAGACCGAATATCCGATCAGCCGGGCGCCCAGGCTATGGTTTGTTTCCGCATCCATGGGCACCTGCCGGATCAAAGACCTAAGTTACGCGAACCAGGACCAAGGCCGGTCACCCTAGTATCCGCCGCCGGCGTCAGCCGCCCAGCAAACGCTTCGGAATGGCCTTGCCCGCTTCCCTATAAAATCGGAGGGCTCCCGGATGCAGCGGCACATTGCCCGCCGTAAAGGGATCATCGAGGCCAATCGGTTTCAAGATCGCTGCCGCCGCATGCAATTCCTTGATATTGTCGAACATGGTTTTGGTCAGCTTGTAGACCAAATCATTGCTGAGGTCCTTGCGCACCACGATCTGCGACATGAACCCGTTGGTGATAATGTCGGCGGAGTTGCTGGCCTGATTCTTGTAGGTGCCCGCCGGGATCGTGGCGGTGACCCGGCCGATCGATTTGAGGAATTTTTTCCAGGCCGGGCTATTCACCTTGTCGCCAACGCCAAGCAGACGGAAGCGGCGCTTGGCCCCGAGCTGATCGATGGTCGCGGCGCCGAGCCCCGCCGGGCGGAAAAAGGCGTCCAGCTTGCCGTCTTGCATGGCTTGCAGGCCGCTGCCCCAGGGTAGGCGGACGACGGTATAATCTTTTTTCGGATTAAGCCCGGAAACCGACCGGATCATTGCCTCGGCGGTGATCGCGGCGCCGCCGGCGGGCGGTCCGGTAAAGACCCGCTTACCCTTAAGATCGGCATGCGTCTTGATCTTCGAATCGGCCCAGACAACTTGGTGGTAAAGGCCGCCGATGAAGGTGTTGATCAGCCGGATGTTCTTGACCGCCGCCTGGGCGACCTTGGGGTTTTTCTTGTACATGCGGACACCTTTGCGCATCCATGGTATCGCGACCGGGGGAAACGGCATGATGTCGATGCGGCCCTGGCCAAGCTTGATGCCCGACCGGGTAAGGGTTTGCCCCTGGTTTACCTGCATCGTGACGCCCGCATGTTTTTTCCAGATTTTGGCCAAAACAATGAATACGGCGTTGTTGACCGACCCCGGACCGGTGGTGTCGGCTTTCAATATCTGGCTGTGGGCAGGCGTGACGGCGGCGGCCACAACAAATCCGGCGGCCAGTATTGCAACGGTCAATTTCGGTTTCAACGCGATGTATTTTGACATTTCCTTGCCTCCATTAAATTTTTTGCAACGGTGCTGTTTGTAACGCTGGTGAAATACGAAGGTCTTCATGCGCGGTTTCCGCGCAGGTTTCGATTTTCGTCAAATCAATTCATCAGCCATCCGCCTTGGGGGCGTTATCGTGGCCCCGCTATTTTTCTGGACGAATGGAACTTTGCCCTGCTAATTAGTAATACGTATGATCAATTATTCAAAGGATTAATTTCCTGGTGATTGATTGCCCGTCAACCCGAGGTAATCTTGGCATTGAGAAAATCAAAGGAAGTCAAATTTGACGAAGTGCGTGACCGGTTCGGGTTTTTGCTGCGCCGGGCCTATCAGGTTATGCGCGCCTCGTTGGAGAACGATCCGGCGAACACGCTTGGGCTGACGTCTACGCAGCATTCGGTTCTGACCATAGCCGGCGGCAACGAAGGTCTCGACCAGATCGGTATCGCCCGGCTTTTGGATCTCGACCGGACGACGACCGGATTGGCGATAAAAAATTTGGAAAAAAACGGTCTTGTGAGCCGCGTGCGAGACAAAAAAGACCGCCGCAGCCTGATCATCAAATTGACCGCCAAGGCCAGGAAGAAAATTCCAAGCATTCAGGATTGGGCGCTCGGCGCGCACACCCGCAATTCATCGAAGCTTACCAGGGCTGAGCAAAAAACCCTGCGCCGCTTGTTGAAAAAACTGGCGGAATAGATAATTCCCCAATCCATGATCGTCGCCCCGGAAATAGAGGCTTATTTGTCCTTGTTGTCTTCCATTTGGTCAATGCGGTCGGCGCCCCGCCGGCGGCGGTCGGCGCCGTGGCTCTGGTGCCAGGCTTCGGCTTTCTCCACCGCCTCGGTCCAGGCATCGGGGTCATCTTCGGGGTCCACCACATCGGTATCGCGGTAGGGCCAGGTAAGCTTTTGCTTGTGCCCGTGGCTGGTTTCTTCGGCCAGCTCGCCATGCTCATCCATGGTGACAGCAACCACACGCACCATGAAATCGCCGGTGACGGCGCGGATGATCTTGGGGTTTTCGACGAACCCCGGCGAATACATGATCTGGCGCAGGCGGGCTTCGTTATCGTTGGTGAATTCGAGCAGCAATCTGACCAGTTCGGCGGCCTCCAGATAGATCGGCAGCTCGCTCATAACGTCGCCGAGCACGGTGAAAACCATATTGGCCATCGGCTCGGCGCGGGCGTTCTGATCCAGCCGGTTGGTGATGTCGCCAAAATAGGCCGCCTGCAA
>Ga0209501_10001387_pt1 | contig 26784 bp, 45 predicted proteins | sample ArcticOcean_MG_C_4_FD_187434 | JGI IMG/M metagenome (GOLD analysis project Ga0209501, IMG submission 187434) | Marine microbial communities from western Arctic Ocean - ArcticOcean_MG_CB4_134 (SPAdes) (version 2) | ecosystem: Environmental > Aquatic > Marine > Oceanic | place: Arctic Ocean...
TATTAAAAGAATTAAGAATAATAATAAACAAGAGTATATCTATAACTGAATCATTCTATAAGAGTTGGAGTAGATCATTCACTGAATCAGTCAATATATCTACTACTAAACCAAGACTTAGAGATTTGATGAGAATCATTACAAAATCAGTAAGCGTATCTGAGACAGTATCAAGACTCAGAGGATTATCAAAGGTTGTATCTGAGACAATTAATATATCTGAGATAGTAACTAGATTAAAATCTCACACCAAACATGTAAACGAATCAATACAGATAGTAACTTCATTAACCCCACGAAGAGTATTACAAAGAGTATATAATGAGACAGTTAACATACTTGCTTTCAGAGATAGACTCAGAGTACTTACAAGAATTATCAATAATACCATATCCGTATCTGAGAATATGTACAAGGGTTGGGCTAAGAGTATCAATGAAACAATTTCAATTAATGTATCAGGTGCATTCCAAAATATATTCCAGTCCAATGTGTTCCAATTAGTACACAAAGAAGCCATTGTATTACTTACAATGAGAAGAATATTGACTGAATCTATAAGCATATCTGAAACATTATCAAGAATACTTTCAATCAAGAGAGTAGTAACAAGCACCATGAATGTTGCAGAATCATTATTGCCTTACAGAGTATTAAGCAGAGTGATAACAAAATCAGTAAGCGTATCAGAATCAATCTCAAGACTAAAAGACATTAGGAAGATAATATCTGAGACTGTTAATATCCTAGCATTTAGAGATAGACTCAGAGCAATCAGAAGAATCATAACTGAATCAATCAGTATATCTGAAACAAGAATAAGATCAAGAGGAGTGATAAAAACAATCACTGATACAGTACAAACCTCAGATGTCTATATATTATATAGAGAATTGAGTAGAATCTTATCTGACACAGTTAACGTAGCAGAAACTAGAGTTAGATTAAGAGGAATCATAAAGACATTATCTGATACAGTTAATATATCTATAGGATTAATACCATTACGTTCACTAGGTAGAACAATAACTGACACTGTCAATGTATCTGAGACAGTCTCAAGACTCAAAGACTTAATCAAACATATCAATGAGACAATATCCATACAGTCATTCAGAGACAGATCAAGAGGACTACTCAGAATCATAACTGAAAGTATATCTGCATCTGAATCATTTGCACAAGGTTGGTCAAGAGCATTTACTGAGTCAATATCTATTAGTGATAGCAATGTCAAATTAAGAGGAATCATAAAGACATTTACTGATGCAGTAAGCGTATCAGAATCAATCTCAAGACTAAAAGATTTGATAAAACATGTAAATGAAACCATATCTATACAATCATTCAGAGATAGATCAAGGGACTTACTTAGAATTATAAATGAAACTATACAATTATCAGAAACCATTCCAAGACTCAGAGGATTATCAAAGATAGTATCTGACACAGTTAATATATCTGAATTAAAGAATACAATAATTGGTAGTATTAAGAATGTAACTGAGACTGTTAATATCCTAGCATTTAGAAGTAGGAAGAAAGTAATATCTATAGTTATTAATAATACATTAAGTATATCTGAATCAATTTCAAGACTATTCGTAATTACACAAATAATAACTGAGACTGTTCAGGTGGCAGAATCAATAATCAAAGACTTGAGAGATGGTCTAGTAAGGGTAAGAAGGACTATAAGAATCAATAAACGTGGTGGATCAGCTAGCCTAAAAGGTAGATCCAAGACTACTAGACTAAGCAGAAAGGGCTCTCAGGAAGTATATGATAGGAGTAAGAATGCGAAAGTTAATAAACGAAGTCAGGATATAAAGGGTGAAGACACATGAGCATGGATATGACACCAAGATCAACATCTTTTACTATAAAGGTAGGCAGTACTACTACACTTGAACTTACTATTAAGAACGCTGATGGTACAGCAAGAGATCTATCTAATACTACTACATTTTATTCAGGTAAATGGAAGGTATGGAAACCAGATGGCACTCTTTTAGTAGACAAATCCATTGTATATGGCACTAGATCCAGTGGAATAGTATCTGTAACATTTGGTAGTACAGAGATAACAGCAGCCAAAGCAGGTATTTGGGCAGGGGAAGTAGAGTTAAGAAACACATCTGATGTCATATCAGAACAAACGCAAACTTTTAATTTCACCATTGAGGAGAGTTACTAATGACAGATTTAGTATTCGTAGCATCAGGGGCTTGTGCAGAATGTGGTCACTCACAGGAAGCACATGATCAAAATACTGGGTGTGTAGCACCATCAGATAAAAATAATAATAAGCCTTGTTTATGTGATAATATAGGTAATTATTAGATAAAAATGATACATTATTTTACTAAGAATATAGATGAGAAAAAATATAATGATATTATTTGTCGTACTATTATGATAAATGGTCATGATGGAACTAATAATTCTGGATATAAAGCATGGCAAAATTTTGAAGAAAACTGGACACTTAACATAATTCCTGTTACAGATCAAGAAGATTTTAAAGTGTACTATGAACATTTGAATGTAGAAACAAGTGATGGGATAGCATGGGGTGTTACAGGTAAGAAAGTAATTTACATGTTCGTCAATGATATTAAAAATCCATTTATTATTAGACAAAATATCATGCCACTTGGTCATGAGTTATTACATGCTATTTATCAAGATGCTGTTGGAACCCACCATATCACTAGGAAATATGATTCACCAGAAGGTAGAGCAAATACTAGAGGTGCAGCAGCAACAGTCATAGTTCATGATAACTGGTATGGAACAAAGAAAACAATTAAGATTTGGATAAGATGGGGTTTTATTTGGCTACCTATAACTATACCATTTATACCTGTTAAAGAAGCAAAGAAAGAATACAGTGTCTAAACATTTATATGTATCATGTGCTATGTATATGTATGTTAACATTAGATAATATTAAAGAAAAAGTATATTTTGAATATAGAAGAGCACAGATGGAAGCTATGAAAACAGAGAGACTTGGTGTGATACATGTGTCAGATGTAATTAAACCATGTATGAGAAATGTAATCTATAATAAAATAACACCTCACACAATGAGTACTGAAGATATGAAGTCACTTTATTTTGGACAGATAGTACATTCAAATTCAATGATAGCAGAACCAAAATATAATGAAGTATTCTTAGCATATAATTATGTAAAAGATGAACCTCTTACAAGAGAAGAAGCATTAAAAATACCTGCAGAAGATCCAGAACACTTGGATATTATATATGGTAGTATAGATGACTTGATAGAAATTGACGGAAAATGGATAATTTGTGACAAAAAGACGACAGGATCTATTGATTACTTTAGTAGATATAACTCTAAACCAAGTGAGAGTCATACAGATCAGATCAATAGATACAGGGTATTACTAAAGAAATGCTATGATATAGATGCAACATTTGGTTGTGTCATATATATATCTAACAAGATTGAGAAGGATAAACGTGACATACCAATACCTATGGCATTTAAACTTAAACCTATTGAAGAAACTCTTGCTGATATGATTGAGAAATCTAGAATAATTAAAGATGCAATGACTGAATGTACTCTACCAGAGAGAACCAAGTGTTTTCTTTGTGATGGAATGTGTCCTTTCGCATCAACTTGCTTTGAGGATAACAGGACAAAATGGAAGGAGTAAAAATAACATCACCTGAGTGTCATACTCATAGACATTTTGATTGTCCTGTAGAAAGACTTAATATAAGATGTCAATGTTTATGTCATAAAATAGCAGGTGAATAAATGATTTACCCTTCATGTAAAGCAGGCAAGCATACTAAATGTCCTCACCACCATGCTGCTGTACCCTGTTCATGTGAGTGTCATAATTGAAGATATACTTCAATGGAAACAACAAGGCTCACATGGAAGCCTTACAAGAATGTAAAGTCAAGAATGTAGTCCTCTCTTTCAAGTATTCTTATGCTAATATCACCAAGTTTAGGGAGAGGTTTGATAAGTTATTCGTTGTGGCAGGAACTAAAACCGAACCAGAAAGATACTATGAATTATTAAAGAAACATAGAGGAGTATATGACTATGCTATACAGTATGATGTCATGTATAATATGAATGAGACATTAAAACATTATAGAAAAGAAAGAGAGATGGGTATAGATTGGACTATACCTGTACTACAAGAACACTATCTTAATCATCTTTCACAGTTAAGACTAGAACCAGATACCTATGTATGTTTAGGCGAGGTACATGGTAGAGATGAAACAGAAGATCAGATTAGAAAACTTCCTCCTAACTTAAAATATCATGGGTTGGCAAAAGGAAGATACACAACAAAAACTAGACTGTTTGAATCATTGGATACATCAGGGTGGATCTCTGCAGCCATGTCAAAGAAATGTGAGGTATGGAATAACAACTCTACTAACTTTATGTTCTTTGGAGACAAAGGAAAGACTATGATACCCATGCTAAATCATGCATGTGAAGTACATAAGGAGTATCTTGAGTTAATTAATTTAAATAAGCAGGATATAATTGATGGTGATTACAAAGCATTATTAAAAGCACCGTTCGCTTTACTATACTTACCAATGTGTAAACAATTAAACATATTGAAAGATAATTTTAATCTTTAAATACTTTGTTTTAGTTATAGTTATATATGGTAGAAGATATATTTAAGATTAAACCTTTAGATAAACATGCTTCTAAGGTGGTAGTAGATGGACATAAAACTGTATCACCATTCAACTCAGCCAAACATCTTAAAACTGCAAACATACCTGCACTATGTGATCAATGTGTATATCGTTCTATTGATTCAGGTGGTAATGGTAAGTGTCCAAAGTATGAAGAGGGTGCAATGTGTGCCATACGAAAAGATTTCATTGCATTAATTAATGAACTTGATACACGTAACCCAGAACATGTTAAAACCATGTTAGATATGTTAGCCAAATTATCATTTGAAAATGTGCTCATGGCATTAACTGAAAGTAAATTTGATGGTAACATACCAGATAGAAATACTAAATCAGAAGTTAATACTTTACTTAAAATCATATCAACCATAGGTGAAATATCTAGTAAGATAGTTGTTAGTGAAGAACAGAGGTTCAATAAACTAGGAGATATAGAATCTATATTCCGACAGATCAAAGCACAAAAGACAGGGGACTAATGCCACAACCTACTAAAGAAATCATAGCAGAGAGGGCAAACTTTATGCAGAGTATAGTTGACTGTGTTGATAAACCAAGTGTATTCAGTGAGGTATTTTTAGGTCATAAATTATTTGAATATAATAGAAAGTATGTTGACTGTAAAGATAGATTCATAGTATATAGATCGGGAAGACAGGTGGGTAAAACAATGTCAACTGCAGTGAAGACAATACATTTTGCTTTCTTTGCTCCGTTATTATCTGAGACAGTAAAGAATGAATGTATTATAGTTATAGCAGCACCTACTCAAAATCAGGCTAGTATAATGTTTGATAGGATTAGAACTTTAGTGATGAGGAATGATTTCCTTAAAGGGTATGTGGTAAGAAATACACAAACAGAATTATGGTTAAATTTTTTAGACAATACAGGAATGAGTAAGATTATTACAAGGGCAACAGGTGAAACTGGTACAGGACTCAGAGGTTATTCTCCTCATGTAATTATTGCTGACGAATGTAGTTTTATTAAGACTGATATTCTTAGGGCTTTCTTACCATCTGGTATGGCTACACAGGCAAAGGTATGGCTTACCTCAACACCGTTCAGTAAGAATGGATACTTTTATGAAGCATGTCAAAACTCATCACCTAGAAACCCAGAAGGTATGTGGACAGAGTTCCATGTAAAGTCAATGGAAAACCCACTAATTCAATCAGATCCTACATTCATAGAAGAGATTAAAAGATTAACCAAAGAAGAATTTGTTCAAGAAGTTGAAGGAGAGTTCTTGGATATTGGTGATGCATTGATTCCAAACAGTTTGATCACAGACGCTATATCAGATAAAAGACCAAAGGGTAATAATGTAAGATGTTACATGGGTGTAGATATAGCTAGGACAGGTAGAGATGAAACTGTATTCACTGTGATAAAAGTAGATGATGATGATACGGTATTTGTAGAACATGTAGAAGCAGAAGGTCAGTCTAATGTGGTAGATGTGGCAGGAAGAATACAGGATATGGTTAGAGATTATAGAATAGAGACAGTATTTATAGACGAGACAGGATTGGGTGGAGGTCTAGTAGACATATGTAATGAGAGAAGCCTACCAGTAAGAGGAGTTGTGTTCACTCTCCAAGAGAAAGCAGAAATGTATAAGAATCTAAGACTAATATTTGAGAACCATAAGATCAAACTTAAACAAATTAACAAACTAATATATCAATTATCATATCTACGAAGAGAGTATACAGAGTCAGGCATAATGAAGATCAAATCAGATGACCATGATGACTACCCAGATAGTTTAGCTCTTGCATGTAGGGCAGTATCTAATGATGGTGGCTGGCACGTTATGGAAATTGGTGACAATATAAGAAAAGCACTGTTCGGTTAACTATAAATACAATAAATATAGTAGTTATATATGGATAAGACCGATAGTAAGCCAGTTTCTGACAAAGAATTAGAAGAAGAATCAGATATAGAAGAAGTTATTGAAAAAGATGGTGCAGGATATGGGGATTTACAGTCTTTAAATGCACAACCTGATGATACTAACCGTGATGAAGAGACTTTTGTAGGTAGACCTGCTCCAAAAGAAAGTGAAACTTATATACAGGAACGTAAAAGTTATAGTATGGGAATGACAGATCAGAACAAACTAAAGAATACCAAGCTAGGAGATCATATTAACTACTACGATAACGGTGTATCTGGTAACGGCATAGTCTCTAAAATGTCAGGTCAATTCATTCAGATATTCAAAGATGATGGTAAATTTTATAATATAAACATTAACGATACATTCCATGTATCAGATATACTAATTAACAAGACTTGGGACGAGATGGATTTGGCAGATAGAACAGAACAACTCATGAATATCAAAGCATATTCTCCACGATTCTTATCTAAGACTTGGGATCAATTACCAAGAGAACTTAAAGATGTATTACAAGTAAAGAAAGATACAGATCGTGATGAACTATCAGCAGCAAGATCATCATCAAAAAGAAAAGAGCAAGATTATAGTAAACCAGATGAAGAAGTCTTTATTGGAGGAAATGAAGAATCTAAAGACACTGGATATAAACCAAAAGGAAAAAAGAAAAAAGTAAAAATAACTAAAGCCGAGTGGGACTCAATGAAATCATCTAGTGAAGATGGTGCATTTGGTAACACAGGTAGCAGTCCAACCACAGGAGTATCAACCAAGATTCCTTTTGATGCCACTGAAGATTATGAGGGAACAACCCATGACACTAGACCTACACAATTTGAATATGAAGATGAGAAACCTGAAGTTGGTAAAGAACCTAAACCAGAAGAGGTAAAATTAGATGATCAAGGTCTTATAAAGACAGGAGAATTTGTATATTCAGATAACCCACAAGGTTATAAATTACCTGCACAAAAAACCAAAGGATCTACTAGATATGGTATTAGATATGGGGTAAAATATATAAATGAAGAGGAAGATAATTAGATATGGTTAGAGCAAATAGAAGAGCACGAGTAAATAGTGCTGCAGGTTTAACCGATGCACAAATTAAAGCAAGAAATGACCAAGCACATGCAGCATTTATGGCAGCAAGATCAGCAACAAGAAGAGGCTTCGATCAATCTAATACTAAAATTAGAACAAGTGAAGGTAGTGATGGTAAAGCTAGAACAAGTTTCACAGGTAGTGGAAAAAAAGATACTAGAAATGCAGCAGCAGCAAGATCAGCAGCAAGAGCAGCAGGAGTTTTAGAAAAACCAAAAGAGAAAAAGAAACCATTTAATTATGGTAGAATTTCAAGAGAAAGTGGTATGCTTAATGTAGATCCATACAGTACACAAGCAAGAGCAGCAAGAAAACCAAAGGCTAAGAAACAAAAAGTAAAACCAAAAAGTGCAATTAAATCATTAGATGAAATTCAAGGATTCCTTCAAGGTATGAATCAGATTATTAAAAATGAAGAAGCAACTCAAGCAAGAATGACAGGTAACAATCTTGATACTAAAATTAGACAACAAAAACAAGAAGGTAAAATTAGAGACAAACCAAAAGAAGTAAAGACTGGTGATAATTTTAATCTTGAAAGCAGAATAGGTGATCCTGCTACAAAAGCAACATGTCGTTTATGGAAAGCAGAACTTAATGATACATTCAATACATTACTTGATAATTTCCAACACTTATACAAGGATTATGAAACTGATAAATTCAATGAAGCAGAAGGTAAAAGTAAGAAACAAAAGATTACTAACACAGGTAGAAGTGGAAGAGGTTCTCTTGGTGGAGATACACAGGCAACATCTAGTGCATTGGGTACATCAAGATCAGATCAACAAGTAATGCAATCATAATAAGGCTTTTATAGTAAGTATATAAACTTTTAATATGCGTAAGGACGAGCCAAAGAAATGTATACATTGTGGTACATCTTTACCATATAGATACAAAGGTAGACAGAGAATATATTGTTCTGATTTATGTCGCAAGAGTTATAAAAAAGAATAGCATAATATATATGTGGACATTTATGTTGACGGTGGAACAAGGAACTCCAATATCTGTCTTGTAAATAAAGATGAATGTATTGTAAAATATAGAAGAGGTAAACCTACCAACAACGAACTTGAATACTTGGCATTATTATATGCATTAGAATATGTGGGGAGTAAATTTCCTGATAAATATGTCAGAATATATAGTGACTCTAAGTTAATAGTCAATCAAATCAATGGGAACTATCGTGTAACCACTGATAATTTATTAGTACTTTATAATAAATGTAAACCTATGATGACTAAAAAAATAAAATTAATATGGATTTCAAGAAAATTTAACCTTGCTGGTCACGTTCTTGAGAAGTAGTTTTTCTAGGGTATGTTTCATGTGATGATGAATCACTCTCATTATTTTTTTTAAATGCTTCTAACATTCTATTGAATATAACAGAATCACTTTCATACATATTACCATTCTTTGTTTTCTTTACAAGTTTAGCAAACGTTCTAAACATATCTTTATCATTCCAAGTTATACAGATGGTAGTGTGAGAGTTTCCAATTTTTCTCTTTGCCATATTACTATAATAAATAACACTTATATAAATGTTATGAAGGAGTTAGATTTATATATACATTATAATATTAACAATCATGGGTACTAAAATCAAAGCAAAGTATGATGGTAACTGTAGAATATGTGGAGAAGAATGGGTAGTAGGAGATAACTTGTGTTATCAAAAGACACCTAAAGCAATCTGTGCAGATGAGAAATGTTTTACTGGTCAAGGTGGAACCATAAGTTCATTCGGTTCTTTCAAACCTAAGGGAAGTGATGTTATAATTACAAAGATTCCTGATGTTGATGTTAGTGACTCTGTTAAACAGATAGCAGAATCATTACAGCAATACATAGTGGTCGCACATCATTTAACAAAGTCTCTGTACCCTGAGTTAGATGTTAACACACATACATTTGGTCAAATCCGTTCAAAGATAATTGATCAGTTACAAAAATGTTCAGAATTACAGAGACAATAATTTTTTTACCACAACGTTTATATTAAGACATATTTCTACTATAACTAATGCTAGTAAGTGAAGTATTAGATATTGAAACATCTGGTAGTAACTCAGTTAAACTAGAAGCTGGTGATAAGATCACAGTTCAAGGCTTCTTAGTTAAATATGTAGAATCTACTGATGCCGATGTCGCAGAAATCAAAACTACAGAAGGTCTACGACACTCTTTTGGTAAAGCCGTTATCGGTCAAGCTAAGAGTGATTACTGGAAAGATGTAGTAGAAAAGTGTTTGGACAAGGACGCAAGTGATGGACTTGATGTATGGGTAGTTGAGAAAATTGCCGAAGGTACAGGACGTACAATGTTAAGTCTCTCTATGTTTCCACCCAAAGCTTAATCTTTTTTTTTATTTTGATTTGTATAAGATGTGATTATGAAATGGATAAGATGACAGTGTGCCATCAGATCTGTCCTAATTGTGGAGCAGTAGTAGATTGTAGTGATGGAGTATTTGACTAATGAATAATAAAACATGTAACCGTTGTGGTAAGAAAGGACTTGATTGGGATCTAGAATTTCATAAGAAGATGGGTAAATGGAAATTAGATAATCATAAAGTTAAGGATAAATGGTGTAATAAACCTAAAGAAATTTTAGTGGGTAAGAAATCTGACTATGATTTATGTGAATTATGCAGCGACACATCTTTTGGTAAATGTAGGAAGGAAGATAAGGCAGAACACCTAAGAAAATATCACCCTCATGGAGAGGTATTGACAGAGTTAGATTGGATCATGACATTAACAACAGCAGGTCAATATTGGTTACAAAATTGGAAGAGCGATAAACATTATTATAAATACGAGAATAAAATAAATAAGTAGATTTATATAATGGTTATATTATAATATATTATTATGTTTTCTAAAAAAATAACAATAAATCTAGATAAACCAGATGATATTATACATTTAGAACCTATCAGTGATATACATATTGGTCACGCAGGATTTGATGAAGATCATTATAAAAAAAGAATCAAAGCAATTTGTAGAGACAAGAATAGATATACATTTTTTGGTGGAGATGCATTAGATGCAATCACAACTTACGATAAAAGATTTAATCCTGACATGAGTTTAGAACATGATATAGATAATCAAAGAATGAGATGGCAAACCCTTACTCAAAAACTATTAGATATTCATGCTACACAAAAGAATGAAAAGGTGTGGGGATTCTTTCATGGTAATCATGACTATAAGATACCTCAAATCAGTAGAGCATATCTACAAAATACAATGTGTACTCCTAACAACCTAACATTTTTGGGTAGTCGTGGAGTGTTAGGATTAGAAGTTAAATATAATAAAAAAATATTAGCACAGTGGTCTATATTATTTATGCATGGTTCAGGTGGTGGTAAACCAGAAAGAATGATGGAACAAATGAAACATAATGCTTACTATGATGTATTCTTATGTGGACACTTACATCAAAAGAGATACCAACCTGAAATTGCATATGATTTTGATTGGGAAAGTGGTAAATCATGGGAAAGAGATATTCATTTAGGTAATACAGGTACGTTTTGTAAGACTTTGGTAGAAAATACAGATGGATACATGGATAGAAAGAATGAAATCATAGGTTCACAGATAGGAACACTAACACTATCATTCAATGCTAAGGAGGGTACTATAAATGGTCATATCTAAACCTGTTCGTCAAAAGAAAAAAACTATTCCAAATTATATAAATGTAGATACAACTCCTATAAGAATAACTACTAGAGATAAGGTTATAAAAAGTTTAGAAAGGAACAAAACAGGAATGTCTTTAATTGCCATAGGTGAGGACGCTGACATACCAAGTCAAGGTAATCTACACACAGTAATGAAACTTATGTTAAGAAGGAAGGAAGTAACATTAACACCATGTACTCATTGTGGTCGAACCGAAATATATAAACTTTCCAATTAATTATATTTATATTTCTTTTTATATTTCTTTTGATAGAATAATTTAAATAGGGTTCTTTGTAATGACTTGTTATGTTTATTAAAATTCACATTGATGGACTTAAAGATGCACAAATTATTGCTATTGAAAAGGCAGGAGAACTTGCACTTGAATTAGAAAAACGAGGCAAACGTTTCCGTCTAGGAAAAACCTGCTAGTATTTTTTTCAGTTACATTTATATTATAACATATTCATATATAATATATGAATTTTAATTGTGGAATCAAATCAATATCAATAAGTTCTAATGCTAAAAAAGTATATGAGGAACTTGATATTATACGCCCTAAGCATATTTCTTTCAGCTTAATGTTGGCTATCACAGCAGATGAATATATTAAAAACCATAAAAAAGGTTTAGTAAAACTAGATCATTTTACTACTGATGAAGTTGGTTCTAAGATACCAAACTTCTTATCTGATATAGAAGATTGGGCAGGATATATCACAAGTATAGATGATGAAGAAGTAAAACTATTGCAGCAAAGAATACTACAATTACAAAACATAATGGATCAGAGAGATGGAAGAGCAAATTTATACTGAGTCAGCAATGATTGATGTTTTTATAAACATCAGTGGTACTGGTATATTACAAGGTAGAAAATACTTTGATGTACTTAATGCACTTACTCCTAACAGTACATTCAGTATTAATATAATGGAAGATGGTATATACAAATACTTTTTAACACAGGAACATGAGTTCAAACATATTATTAAACAAGCAGTTCTCAAATATCTTGAGACAAAATATGCTGACTACACAGAGGTAAGACATTCATTTAGAAACTTAAAGATCAATCTTATATCAGATAATATTATTCAGATGCATGAACTCAATGCAAAAGAACATGAGCTTACAACAGTAACATTTGACTGTGAGATAGTAGCAGTTGAGAAAGAGAGATCATATATCAAAGAGTGTAATGGTGTGTGTCCTTTATGTTTCCAAACAGAGAAGATAAAATGTGACTATGAGAGAGATATTACTACCATCATGTGTAATAATATCAAGTGTAAAAAACATAAACTAACTGTATCTAAAGAGGGATTAGTTACAGATAATATACAATACATCTATGTTCAACAGCAATTATCTGATGCAAAAAACAGCACACCTATAATGTTCAGGGCAGTAGCAGTTGATGAATTGTCAGGTAAAATATTTGTTGGACAGAAGAAAAGAATTACAGGTATATACAAATCAGTATTAAAATTAGGTAAGGAAGGTAACATACATGATATAGTTATAGAGATAATATCTGCTCAAGATTTGGAGAAAAAGAATGATGTATGTATGACAGAAGAAGAGATAGATAAACTAAAGAAAGCCTCAAAGGAAAAAGGATTTACTGATAAATTGACCAGTAGTTTTGCACCATTAATCATAGGATATGAGGATATTAAATTCTCTATACTATTGATGTTGGCAGGTGGATATTCCACAGTAAAACGTAATGATATTAACATATTATTGGTAGGTGATCCATCACTAGCAAAGTCAGAACTACTAAAGGAATGTTCAAAGATTTCTAACAAGTCCATGTACACCTCAGGTAGAGGAGCAAGTGCAGCAGGACTTACAATAGGTATAGTTAAGATGGAAAATGGTACTCAAGTAGCACAAGCAGGGGTACTACCACTATGTAATGAAGGACATGCATGTATAGATGAGTTCGATAAGATGAATCCTGATGATAGAAGTGCAATGCATGAAGGTATGGAACAGCAAACAGTATCCATTGCAAAGGCAGGGTTTAGAATGACACTACCTGCAAAGGCTAGTATATTAGCAGCAGCAAATCCAAAATACGGTAAGTATGATGTTGACTCATCATTAATAGATAACATTAACATACCTGTACCATTAGTATCAAGATTCGATTTGATTTGGTTGATAAGGGACGTAGTTAATGTTGATGAAGACAGTAAGAAAGCACAGCACGTACTTGATACATTTACTGGCAATGATATGTCAGGGACAACATACCTTTCAAGAAATGAACTTACATCATATCTTAATTACATACGAGAGTATAAACCAATCATAACTAATGAGGCAAAGCAAAAACTTGCTGAAATATATAAAACAATGCGTGCGTTGTCCGTATCAAACGACTCACTCGCTATCGGGGTGCGACAACTCGAAGCCCTTGCTCGTTTAGCGACAGCACATGCAAAAATTTTGTTCAAAGATAAAGTCGACATCTCAGATGTCCTCATTGTGGAATCACTCTTGAAAAGAATGTTTGGCTCACTCGGAGTCAATACTGATAACAAATTCAGTCAAGCAACATTCATAGTTGGTAAGAAAGAGAACAAAGAACAATCAGCACACTCAGTATGGACAGAGTGTATGAACGAGAAAGGAAACGTAATGTATGAGGGTTTCATAAAAAAACTAGGGGAGAGTCCTTTGTTTGATGAAAACTCTGCAAAGAAACTCTTTGGCAACTGGGAACAACAATGTATAATAAAATTAAATGGTGATGGGACATACCGAAAACTGTAAAACCAAAGACTCATATAGAGGGGGAGTTCATAGACAATATGAGTAAATTAGAAATTAAAAATGAAGACATTGAAAATGAAAAAACTACAGATTTGAAAGCCCCAGAAATACAACTAGAAGTTCCAGAGGTAAAACTAGACCTTTCAGTAGGACAACTAGAAGGTGTTGGTGCTATAACTACAAAGAAACTTGAATCATTTGGTATAACCAATATAATAGATATTTGTGTAAGAGGTGGAAAAGAAGTATCAATCATTACAGGTGTAGACAAAATAAAGTCAAATGCTTGGGTATTCAATTCTCAGAAAATACTTGAAGATAATGGTCTTATCAGAAAAACTGATATGGACATAATGGATCTTATGGCATACCAAGAAGCACAACCTAGATTATCTTCTAAATGTATTGAGGTAGACGACCTGTTTAGTGGTGGTCTTGTATCAGAAGCCGTATATGAGGTATATGGTGAATTTGGGTGTGGTAAGACACAGTTATGTTTATCATTAGCAGCAGAAGCATTGGCAAATGACGAACCTGTTGTATGGATTGATTGTGAGGATACATTCAAACCTAGAAGACTTAAAGAAATCATGTTAGCAAGAGAATTGGCTACAGAAGAAAATATTGATGAAAAACTTTCAAATGTAAAATATTTCTATACTCCTAACACTGAACAACTGTTAGGTACTGTTGACTCTCTATCAAAACTAATGTTAGAGATACACCCAAGAATAGTAATATTAGACGGTGCAATAGGTCAATTTAGGGAAGAATATTTAGGTAGAGGTACATTATCTGAGAGACAAAATCAGATAGCAAGACTAATGACTCATATCAAAAACATATCGTTTTACTTTAGATGTGTAGTGTTATTTACCAACCAAGTTCAATCAGATCCATCAGTAATGTTTGGTGATCCAATCAAACCTATAGGTGGTAACATAGTAGCACATGCAAGTACTTATAGGGTATATTTGAAGAAATCAGGCAAAAAACGAATTGCTAGAATGATAGACAGCCCTGAACATGAACAGAAAGACGCTGCATATCAACTAACAGTAAAAGGCATAGAGGACGCTGAAAAAGCATGAGTGCAAATATGGACGATGTACCAGAAGATAAGACTAAAGAACTTCTTAATGATATGCTTCATAGAATAGAATCATTAGAGGAACGAGTCGCAAGATTCCCATGTGATCATGTAGGATTTCCAATAGACGAGGGATATGACTTGGACGATGATGACTTTGAAATTAGAGTTGAGACTTGTAGAAATTGTGGAGAAAGAGTATGAGTGAACCATTCATAATAAAATGTACGGTATGTAAGGGGAATTTTGATGAAACTCTTCTAACAGCCAAAAGAGTATGTACACCATGTATGGATAAAAGACATGAAGATAAGAGACATGAATTAAAAATAAAACGAGCAGAAAATCATATATCAGAACATGTGATAACTTGCAAATTTTGTAAAAATGATTTCATATCATATTCTAAACAAAGAATGTACTGTTCTGATACATGTAGAAGTAAGTTTTGGACTATACCAAAAGATATAGTAAGAGCAGAAGAACATGTAGACAGGCTAATATTAAAAATTGAGCATTTAAGATCATTGGTAAATTAATGAATCCTAGACAACGTATGAGAGCATCTAACAGGAAATCTGTTATGTGGTTGTTAAAAAATGGATATGATGAGATATGGTTAAAATCACACACTAGACGTAGTGACTTGGTATATACGGTAGGTGAATGGTATAGGGCATTGGACTTATGGAATCTTTTTGATGGAATATGTTTCGATCATGACAATAATATCATCATGCTGCAGATAAAAACAAACGCATGGGCAAAAGAAAAACCTTTGAAACAATTTGCAAAAGATCATAAGAATATCAAAGTATTATCAATGAATGTAAAAGGAGAGAAGGGTAAATGGAATGTTTACACAAGGGAGTACTAAGACTTATATTATATAATATGAATTATAATTATGGAAATAGATAAACAAGGTAATTTCATAGGTCATGGAGAATATGTGGCACTTGAATATATAATGCAGTTATTCCCAGATAAAGAAATAAAGACTCAGGTAAAATTCAAAGACTTGTTAAAAAATGAATGGAAAGATACAGTGTCAGGTAGACAAGAGAAGGAAACCATAGATATAGTAATTTATTCAGATCCTATAATTGCTGTAAGGGTACAAGACGCTAGACATACTGGAATAGGTATGAGTATGCGTGATACGGTTCAAAAAAAGACATTAGAATGGAATGATATTAAAGTAGTAGATATGAACCATTATGATTGTGTTAATTTGTTTAAAGATAACAGGAATGACGAATCTAAGCGTGAAATATTAGAAGCATTTAATCATGCAGGCATACATTAGTATATATACTAAATACTAATCAAAATCTTTATAATTTTATAGAGATAGTAATAATATGGTCACAGTAAGTATGCAAGTGTTAGGACATGCAGAAAGAGGCATATATTTCTCTGAAAATAACAGAATAGTCATATATTTGGATAGACATGAGTGTTTAGAGGATATTTTAAGCACAATTCAACATGAACTGATTCATGTAGCAATAGAAAGTGAAAATTTAGATGAAGATCAAGAAGAGAAACTAATTTATGCTTTATCTTGGGCTAATTATATGTAAATACGTTCAGTATAAACTAAAGTATCAACACCACTTTTTAACTTAACTTCTATTTTTTTATAGTATTCACTTTCATAACGATCTAATTTCTTAATATCTTCTATATCAACATCAAAATACTTACCATTAACAAATCCTCTGTCTTGTTGTACAATAGTAGGATAACTTATAAGTACACTATGAGTATCAATAATATAATCCTCTAAGGTATCAGATTTTCCTTTAATATCTTTACCTAATACCCTACCTCTTACGGTATCATCTAATAAAGTCCCATAGACGAATATATTTGTCATATTAGATATATACATAAACTAAATATAAGCGTTTCGTTTAGAAAAAACCCTATTTTGCCAAATAGAGTTGTGTACAACATTGCTATGATAACGTTTGTTAACCCCACGACTAAAATCAATTAAATAAAAAATTATATGAGTGACTAATAAGTCTCACTCATACATTCTTGGCACTCATCATTATACCATTCCATTACATCTTCATAGTTTAGTAAGTGGTTTTCATACTTACCTGTTTCCTTACCACAAGATGCACATACTTTTGGTGCTACTGGTTTACTCTTGAACTCAATCCATAGAGTTGAATGCATTCTATGTTGTCTTTCCAATTCGAGTTTATCCAGTGTTTCTATTTCTTCAGTAACCATTCTATGTGGTGGTATCCACATATATTGCATAGTTCCTAACTGTGTTACTAATTTCTTTCGTAACCTTTCTTCTTGTTTCTTGACTTCCACTTTATTCATTTTTTCCATATCATTATCACCTCCTATCGTTTCATAACACGGACTATTTCTTTTCTAAGTGTTGTGGTCATAAAGCGTCCAACTTCATTCATAGACCTACACGATATATATTTGTTTCCAAACATATTACGCATTAAGTTATTCAATCCGAATCCAACTCCAACTATTGCTATGTTTGGTGTTGTCCTTAATGCTTTCTTGTAGGATTTTATTGTTGCTGCTGCTGTTGTATCTGTTCTAACTTTGACACCATTGTTATGATAGTTTGGATAGCCATCAGTAATTACTACCAATAGTTTTCTTCTACCATTCATCTTTGCAAGTTCTTTTGAACCTGCTTCAATGCCAAAGTGTGTAGGTGTGTAACCACCTCGTTGAGAAGGTAGGTATTTTATATCGCCTTTATCAAATCTTTGTAACGCTACATTACCTCTATGATCTGATGACCAAACGATAGTCTTTATATCTATCTGTTTCTCATTCTTTGTTGCTTCCTCCATAGTTGCTACCATGTTTGCAACCATACCATTATGTGATGCCATACTTCCTGAACCATCAATACTTAATACTATTGATAGACCATTGGTATCTTTGTCTTCTATAAAGCAATCACCATATCCATTGGCTTTCATGTTAATGTATTCGCCAATGTCCAAGTCATATCCCTCATCACTTGCATCTTCATGTGTCTTTTCTTTGAAGGTTCTTAACAATCCTTTAAAGTTTGCAACAACATGTTTGTCAATGACAGGTTCATGAGGCATTCTTTTATCTATTGGTTTTTCCCTAACATACGATGGGACTTTAACCATATCTGATCCTTCCATACTCTGTTTGATTTCTTGTAGTTCTTGGGTTGCTTGTTCTTCTGAAGACTTTAATGATTCCTCATAGTTATTTGTCCCAAGTTCATCGTCAGTGTATGTAGTTCCTTTTTCACCAAGACTATCATTTTTTACTGGTGGTTGACGTCTTTCTGTATCAATGGGTGTATCTAATTTATGCTGTAATACACTCATCTCTTTCAATTTTTCATACTCATGATTTCGTTGTTTCATAAGTCTTGCTGATTCTTCTGGTTCAGTTGAATCTGACAATTTTCCTGCCACTTCACGATACTTATCATGTTGAGTTTTGTACTCTACTTGCTGAACAGTATTGATTTTGATTTGTTCATCAAGGTATGGTTTTATACGTTTCATGACAATCATAGTAGCCTTCAAATCTTTACCTTCAACATCATGTATGAATGGTGCTACGTGTGCATACTTGCTTGGTGTTACCAAGTCAGGTCTAAAGAATCTCTCTGCTAATAGTACAGCAGATGGGTGGTCAATGTATGTTAGTTCTTTACCTAACTTCTTTCTCACCCTGATGAAATCCCTAAAGTTACCCAAGTATATTCTACCCCACAATGATTCAATGCGTTGGTCTTCAATCACATTCATTGCTGTATGATATACTTGAAAGGCTTTTCCATAGGCAGGAGTATTTGTTGTACCCCATTGAAATGCCCAGTCTTTTATTGTTTGAAGTGCTCTGGGATCAAATGAATTGAATAGCACATGTGCCAATTCGTGATTCATTGCTGTGTTACCATCAATACCTTTTAGTTTAGGTTTTGCTTTGGTAATTCTAAATCCTTTTCTTTCATCATTTACATAAGTCTCTTGAGCACAGTTTATATCTTTTGCATAATGAACATCAATAGATGCATTAACTACACGAGATATAATACCTGCTTTCTTTCTGTCGTAGTCTTGTTCAGATAGAAAGTCATTGGCATTAAGAGTTACATCAGTAGATTTTGGTAGAACCAATTATACGGTCACTCCAAATATCTCATTGATTTGTTTCTTAATCAATTCTCTTTGTGCTGTGTCACCAAACTTTGAAATGACAGCGTTCTTTAAGCTTCTTTCAAGTGGCTTGGTTAGTGGTGAATCTGTCCACATTCTATAACAGTCAGTAAACTGTGCCACATCTCTAGGCGACAATGAGTACTCAACATCTGCGTTGATCCTCAAGTTATGAATGTTTTGTACGAGTGTTAACATTGGTGCTTTAACCATATCAACAGGTATGCCACTCCAGTTAATAATTCTTTCCATGTCTTCACTAGATGGGTATTCCCACGTAGCCCCAACGAATCTACTCTTAGCGTCTTCAGTTAATGTGTTGACACCTGCGTAGGTACTTGGGTTAATTGTTGCAACTACTGCAAGTTTTACACCATGATTGAGTCGGTATGTTTTACCGTTTGCAACGATTGATCTTCTGTCATCAGTCACAGAGTTGGTTGCTTTCTGTATCTCATGACGCATTGCATTGAACTCGTCCATGTATAAAACTGCTATCTTATACTTAGATTTATTTGCTACCTCGATAGATGTTGGTAGTACACCAAGTTGGAAGTAACTTCCGAACTCGTTAATCTGAGGTCTACCTATCAAGTCTCCAATCTTTGTTCCTTCAGAACAATTAATGGGGACTATGGGTAATGTGTGTTTGAAACATAGGTTATGTACTAATTGGGTTTTACCCAAACCTTTGTCTCCTTCAATCAGATAGTTCATACCTTTTAAAAGACAGGCTTCCAGTTCATCTGCTTCATCAGATAGTTGCACGTAATCTACTCCCCATTTTGTAGGAAGATAGCTAGTGTGGTCTATCTCAGCAGTAGGAACTTTATATGTCCTAGCTGATGGATCTACTTGAGTCGGTTTAATAGACTCGATAAATTGTTTTTCCATAGTATTATCCATACTTTCCACCCAATATAATTGGTGTGGGTATGTTAATCATCTTCGTCTTCCTCATCTTCATCTTCCTCGTCATCTTCATCTTGGAATCTACCACGAGGTGAGAGATTAAGTATTTCCATGAACATATATCTAATCATTTTTTAGATACCCCGTTCCATCACATCTCCAACATTCCTCATCATCTCCGTAAGGTGGCACATCTCTACACCAACCATGAAGACAGTCAGGACATTTTTTAACATATTTGTAAGGGAATGTTTCCACCATGCGTTCTCCACCCATAGATTCACCTTCTTCATTTCTATATCCTCTTGTTGTCCAAACAAAAGACCTTCCTTCCCAATGAGCATTATTATCTGGATCTCTTATCATATCCATAATTTCTTCAAGAGATAAACAACTGTCAGGATTGTTATAATTTATCTCTACGTCATTATCATCAGGTTGTAATCCATTGATCTGATCCTGTGATGTATACGTCAATCTCGTGCCTCCTCTACTGACATCATGTGATCAACCTTTGCTTCATACTCATCTGATTCCATTGAATCACAGCATGCGTCACAATAATATGTGTCAAGTTGTTCGCTGTAATTTGCTCCATCAATGTCGAATCGCTCTTCACAATTTTCACATGTGAATGTATCATCATCAATCATGTTGATACACGACTCCATCACATAACATCTTTTGATGTTTGCATAACTCACCAGTTACTGACTTTTTGTATCGCCAGTCACCACAAGTACATGACTTTAATGTAGTTTCATATACTATTTCAGGTGTGTTTGTGTTGCTACTTTGTATTTGCATTAGTTTACTGCCTCCATTACATCAACATAAGACACTTTTACCTCTGGGTGTTCACGTCTTATATGATCCACTATACAGTTATTCATTTCTTTACCACATGTATTACATTTTTGTATCAAGTCAAGGACAATTTTTATTCTTGGTTTTCTTATCACTTGATATGTTTCATGCTCTTGTATAACTTCAAAGCTATCCTTTGTTTGGGTTATACCTGTCCAAAGTACACCGTGAATATCTCTTTCCATTATACTTCTACCTCCTCTTTAACAAGACTTGGGAAATCTTTGATTAACCCTCTTATGTCTTTGTATGCCTCTATTCTTCCAAGAGAATAGGCTCTGAGTGTTCCACCTATTTTAGCTCCTACATATTCTGCTTCAGAACTATCTATTCTGATTTCTAATTGTCTATCTAATTCTTTATACTCCATACATATCACCTCCATGTTTGTTTGTAGTATTTCTGTGTGCGTCAATCAAAGTATCTATTACCATTCTAATGATTATACCATAATCATAAATGGCGTCATGTTCAATTTGATTGAAACGCATTACTAATGTTCCCCAAATATCTTGGTTTGTTATGTGATCAATTTCACTATCACTACTGTGAGGTAGTGCGTCAGCGAATTTCTCACTTAACCTCATGATATTAGGTTTTCTTTGTACATCAATGATACAAAGGCTTTCTAATTCAGCAATCAATATGTCACGAGTCTTACTGTAACAAATTTTACAGCCACACTCTTGATGACTAAATATATGCCTGTCACCGATAGTTTTTTTATCATGTTTCATCATGTTGCACCATTGTATCAACAATGTCTATGCATGTTTACGAAACACATTTCTCTATTTGCACATGGGCTATTCTCTACCTCCACCCAGCACTCGTGTACAAGTTTAATGTAGGAAGAGAGAGTGTTCCCCCGAACACACAACTCTCTGCCGTGGTCATAAACATAGGCATGATGTATCTACATGCTTTACCTATGATGTACTATACTATAATATTAATCCACTACATGCCATTCAGGAATACCCTGAGTAGTGTTCCTATGCTGTACCCATGCCTTACTATGCCACTCATGGTGACGAGATAATCTGGGTGCTTCGTTAGGTAACTCGATACCACAGAGTGAACACCTAACATTCATTATTCACTCCTGAGTTTTTCCATGCTATCATTCTATTGATATGTCTATGACTATACCCATAGTTATGTAGCATTGTTATCATTCTTATGACACTCATTAGTATTCATATCCCTGTCGTCTAGCACTAAAGTTATGCATGTAGTCATCTTCCTCATCTATGCGTTGTTGCATTGAATCATTGTTAACACCTTTCATCTCTTTGATCTCTTGATCAACTACAAATGATATATCATCTACTGAGTAGCCGTAGTCTAAGTATTGATTGATGTCATCATCACTGAGATCGTAGTCTTTTTTTAATTTAACTACTGTTTTCTTTTCCTCTTCATTGAGGTAGTCCTGATCATTTACACCATATCCTGCAAAGGTGTATGGTTTATCATCATTGAATGACCATTGTGTTGCTGTTGGTATAAAGTAATCATTACTGCATGTATTACCTTTATGTTTAACCCAACCTGTACCGTATCTAGTGATACCGTCACTCGTGAGCACTGCTATCTTGTTCCAACCTGTTACAAGTTTAGCCATCTTCTTGACACCCATGCGTTTCGCTAGGTATGCCATCACTCTACTGTCACTGAACTCTCCGTATGGTATTGTCATTGGTTTGCTATGTTTTCCTAAGAATACTAGCATTTCCTCAGCATACTCTGTCCATGTTCCGTTGTGGAATAGTAAGTCAGTAGTCATGCGTTCGCCACTTAGATTGAGATCAACTCTACTTGTTATCTCAAATGGGTGACATAACTTCTTGTTCACATTTCCAACACTTGCAATCCTAAAGTGAATGATTGCAGTCTTAATACCTTTTGGCTTGAGTTGTTTGTTGATTATCTTAGTGATTGCTTTAGCCTTGATACCTTTTTGGTAGTATTTTCTACCTTGCTTATCAAGCCATGCTATTGAACCACCATGACTATTCATACTTTCTGCGTCTTCAAGCGTGGATTTACTAGGGTATTTACCATCTTCTATGCATATTATTACACACATTCTAGTCCATCACCTCCATGTTATTGACTGTCTACGGTGTTGTAACGAGTCTATGTTTTTGTCTATATACTGCTCAATTAGTCTCGTAAGTTCTTTTTGGGCAGAGACAGTATACTCTACATTTTGGAAGGCAGGTAGTACACGTACTTCCATAGTTCCATGTAGTCTCCAACAATAGTTGATGATTCTGTATCTGCAATCATCTTTGTCGGAAGTTTGAATTTGTTGGTAGGCATCATACATATCTTTACACCAATGGACATCGCCATTCATGCGTTTGTAAAATGCACTGCCATCACGTATTCCAGTTGCTTTAGCCCATGCCATCAATCCGATGTGCATGTACTCTTGGAATCCTTTACACATCACGATTGAATAATATTTCATTCGTTTGAATGATGTGTGTTGGTGTGCCCCACAGGTAGTATTAGTTTCCTCTGGGTAATTCTCTCTAGTCCATTGTGGTAGATCTTCTGCATCTAATGGAGGACTAACCATCTCTCCATCTACATGCCCTGTTCCATCTCTACATTCATGGTTGATTTCACAACCACAATCGTAGTCACAATCATTGTGATAGTTGCCATTGTCCATACATCTTGGGGTGGAGTTGTCTAAAAATGCTCCTTCCCTATGGTCATCACATGCTACTAATGTCTTTGCCTCTAATGAGTGGCTTATACATTCATCACATGACTCAACGTGTGCTAACGTTAAGTGGCAATCACAATCCTCTTCGTCCATGTCACATTCGTTACATCTTAAACAGGTACTGCATTGACATTCATCTATTTGTTCACTGCAATCGTCACATCTCATGCAACTATCGCAATCACAATCATTACTGCAATCGCATTCACAGTCATCATCTCTTCTATTACCACTTACCTCTACTGAGGAGTCGTAATGAAATGACGATGTTTCTGATGCTTCTTGTGTGACAGCTCCCTCTATTTCACCAGCAGATTTGTAGATATATTTAGTAGTCAAAGGAAAATCCTCCGTTACTAAGTACATCTACCCCATTTAATAGACATTTGTCTAATAATGAGTGACCTTCTGCCATTCCAGCAGATAAGACTGACTCAACTCCAACATACACGTAATCCATCATCTCTTGAGATTGTGGCGTGGCAGTGGTTTTATGAGCAAATCCATATTTGTTGTTTTTGTGCGATTGATTGGTCAGTTGGGATAAGAATCCACATTCAACTACAAGATTGTTCTCATCTCCACGAAACATTCGATCCGTGTGACGAGAGTGGTCATGTATTGCTTGTGCAGCAGTACTACGAGGATAGTCCTGAGATGCTAGTCTAAGCATATCAATACCTTTCCTAGTACCAAATACTCCAACTTCCCAATAATCTGCGTCTTCAGTGGGTGGTTCAACAGTTATGTCAAACGTAATCCCACTAGATTTCAAAAAATTCTTGGGGGTTTGGTCATCAAGTTGATTATATTCTATATAACCTTCGATGACACTTGTATCACCATTACTAATGTCCAGTAAGATCTCCTTACGGGCATCAGTCCGTGACGTATTAGTTTCTATTAAAGACTCCATACGTTTCCGTTTAGTGTCATAGTAATACCAATAGACAGTATAATAGACTCTAATTGAATAGACGCTCTACTTATTGTTATATAACCTAACGCTTTGTTTGCTATCTATGCCTAACTATCGTTGTTCAATAGTGGGCGAGCACGTAGTATATAACCCTATCTAATTGTATCACTACAACACTAACTACGGCGTTGTCATCTAAAAAATTTAGAGACAACGAAGGGGGTTTTAGAGTTTTATTTGCCCTCGTGGCTTAGTGCTAGCTAACGCTGCCTTTATCGCCCCGAGTTTGATTTTAGTCGTCGGATTATCAAAAGTTATCATCTTAGTGTGTCAATAGGTTGAGTATATCTATCATTGGAACCTGTCAGCCACTTCATGTTAAAATAAGTTACGACTTCTATAAGTAATCCCAGATCGCTGCAGAACAATCTCTGTGAAGAGTTCGTTGAAACTGCACTCCCGTTTGACTTGTTGTGCTTTATCCATTGACTTCCTGATACTCCTACCATTCCCTCAATGTACTAACACTAGCGCCTACTAGGTACACGATCCACACATGCAATGTAGTCACCTTGGTCATCACGCCACCACGCCCTCAGGCGCAGAACGTGAAAAGTTCTACATTCTATATAGGGGCTATTGATATATAACATTTCCACACTATATCAGGTTTGTAATAGCGTGCTAAGTAGCCATGGAAAAAAACTCATTTTTGAAAAAACGGGGGATACGAAATCGGAAAAAAATTACAACCCAATCGGGAAAAAACTATGGATACAAATTCAGGATCAAGTTTCGGGATACACTGTTTCAATACATTTATAACACTCTTGCCAAGGGGAGTCATAAACCTTTTTACAACGAGGACATTTGGTCATACTATGCATACTATCCATACTATCACTGAACCTAAGGCTGCACCATAAAAAGTGGCAAACATATCTTTCCATTCTGCTACGCCTCTACCAGTAACATAATCATATACCTCCTTGCCTACACCAAATACAAAACCTGTTATTATCAATGGGAAGAAAAACACGCCTGTAATACTTAGGCATAACCCTACTATAAAATGCTGTACCTTATCGTTCATTTTGTTTATTCCAACCTTTATAAGCATCATCAATCTCACACTTTAAACACGAGGAAAAAAAGGAGGGCTTACCACACTTTACACATTGATTTATGTCTCTAAGAAAATCCCTACCTGAGAAGGATTTTTTGAGCCCAGTTAAGAAGCCTGACAACAACCATGACATAGTATCAATCTCTTATCTTCAATAGTAATATTACTCTTCAAACAACCATGACACATACCTATCATAGGTTTACAATCATCACACCTGTGAAATAGTTTAGTCATGAACTTAATTATTCTTGACATCTTTTTATACATTCCTGTATCCTTCTAAGTCTATACTCGTTAGGGTTAGGTTCTTTAGAAATCCTATCATACACACGCTTAAAATCAACCAAATGATCTTGTCTCGATTTTTTGTCTTGATACATGATAAGGCTAATTCATTTATATATATAAATCTTTCGTTTAAAACTTTGCCTTGCAATTTTTGCATTCGCCATAGCCTGCACCCATACCATCATTCTTTCCCCAGTGCCATTCCCAACCGTCACGTTTTTTGCATTTAGGACATGGTTCAATATCAGTCATTTTTTAACTCCTTATCTATATGATAATTTTTAATAGTATATAACCAACTTTTAGGTATGTCTAAATCTGAACAGTCTATACTTTGCATATTTGTCATTTTCATCAAAGTGTCATATAATTTCTTAT
>Ga0209501_10001388_pt1 | contig 26762 bp, 25 predicted proteins | sample ArcticOcean_MG_C_4_FD_187434 | JGI IMG/M metagenome (GOLD analysis project Ga0209501, IMG submission 187434) | Marine microbial communities from western Arctic Ocean - ArcticOcean_MG_CB4_134 (SPAdes) (version 2) | ecosystem: Environmental > Aquatic > Marine > Oceanic | place: Arctic Ocean...
TGGGATGGTGTGCTTACCTGTTACGAAGTTGGGGGAGGGTTAGATGCCGACCTACTTTTGATAATCTCAGTTTCTGATACCCATGCTTTGCGTGAATTGCTTGATAGGATTTGGTTGACTGCACCAGATGCTTCAGTTGTTGAAACTCATACAACTTTGATTATTGAGCAATACTGATTCCAAATTTTGGTTTTTTCTGGAAAGATTCCAGGGAAAATGAACAGCCAAAGGTGTAGAAAATTGAGAAAACAAAACTGCAGAGGTTTTTCATAACCCTAGCACTCCCATTGTAATTCTTGAATGGTCAGTTTCCAGTGAGTATTCAGAGCGTAGTGAAGAAGAAATAATCGCAGCCAATCTCTCAACTCAAGTCAATCTTTTCCCTTCTTTTGGAATGGCTGCGATGGGTGTGACTTCTCCCACTGTAATTTCAATTATTTTTCTCGCAATAATAATTTCAATAGTTGCTGGCTCATTATTGGTTGTCAATAAATATCGCCATTCAAAACCAATTGCAAAATCGAGTGCGGAATTAAATGAGGAATTAAATGAGGAATCAATTGAAGATAATTCTAAGAGCAAATCAGCCGCCAAACCGGATGATGGAATTTTCGAAGCAGAATTATTGTAATTTCCTTTTTGAGATTCCTCTTGAATTTATTTTGGAAATTTTTCTAAGTGTTACTGTTGTTTCCATTGCGGATATTTTGTCATACAAATGGCGAACTCGCTGCTCTCGAAATTGCTTGCAAGCCAAGCGTGAACATTTGACCAATTTTGCGCATCAAACCATTGTTTATCGTGGTTAGCAAATTGCCGTACGAAAGGAAATAATGCATCGCTTAATGCCGTTGAAATTGTTTTTTCAGCAATTTTTTCATTTAGTTCTTGGAGGTAATTTGCGGCCTCTTTTCTGTGTTCAATAGAGTCCACATTGTCATAGCGATTAGGATATTTATACCGATCCAAATGAAATTTAAATTCCTCATCATTTTTTTGAATCCATTTTTCCTCATCATCATTTAATTCCCAATTGAGAGCATATTGCATGATTTCTAGACTTTCCTCAATCACTACCCCATCACCTAAAAGCATTACAGGAACAGTTCCTTTTGGTGAAATTTCCATCATATGGTCTGGCCGTTCTCTCAACAAAACTTCTCGGTGTTCGACTTCAGTCTTGGAGCGAATTAGTGCCATTCTAGCGCGCATAGCATAGGGACATCGTCTGAACGAATACAAAATCGGTATTTCCATTTTTCATACCCAAATCAAATGCTGCTTAGCCAGTTCCCAATCCGCTTCAAACCTTCATGCAAGGTGTCTTCATCACAAGCATAAGAGACTCTGACAAAGCCTTCACCACCTTCTACTAATCCACCAGGAATCATTTGCACTTTTGCTTCATTTAATGCTCTAGTTGCAAAAGTGGTGGAATCCATCCCAGTTTTTGTGATATCAACAAAACCGTAGAATGCGCCTTCTGGCTCGGGCATTGAAAGCCCATCAATCGAATCAATACCAGCCATCATTATTTGTCGTCGAAGCAAATATTCCTGTTTGAATTCTTCAACCGCTTCATCAATTTCAGATGTTAGTGCGGCTAACGCCGCGTCCATCAAGAAAGAAGGTATGTGTGAGCAGGCATTGGCTTGCAATTTTCCCATCGCTCCCATCACTTGGCTAGGCCCACTGACTAACCCAATTCTCCACCCTGTCATGGCGAAAGACTTGGACCACCCAGTGATCACGATAACTCGGTCAGACCCACCCGGCAAACTTGCTGGGGAAATATGGGGCCACCCTGTCCAGTTCAGACGAGCGTAAATTTCGTCTGATACCAACCAAAGGTCGTGTTTATTGGCGATTTCCAGTAAGCCTTCAATTTCGGCTGGTGTGTAGACTGCACCTGTTGGATTGTTTGGTGAATTGATTACTAGCATCTTGGTTTTGCTAGTTATTGCTGCCTCAATTGCTGTAAGATTAGGATGGAAATTATCTTTGTTGACTGGTACATGGATTGGATTGAGTTGCATCATTCTGCATTGAATATCATATGATGGCCAGGCTGGTGCTAACAAAATGACCTCGTCGCCCGGTTCGCAACACACCATAAATGTGTAGAGAAGAGCCTGTTTTGCTCCCGGTGTGATGATGATAGATTCCACACTTGTAGGGATTCCATAACGCTCTTGCAATCGATTTGCAGTTGCTTGGCACAGTTCGAGCGAACCTTCACTGCGAGTGTACTTGGTTTTGCCTGCATTAAGTGATTCAATGGCCGCCTCAACGATGGGTTGAGGCGTATCAAACCCAGGTTCGCCAACTGTCCAGCGAATCACATCACTTGGCGGAGGAGCCAAAAACGGTTTGATACCAGCAGGCAAATCTACGAAACGCTCAGCGATGTCAACCATTCAATCATCTCCTCAAACCCGACCGGTTCGGGCGGGGGTGCTTAAGCGAGCAAGTGGTCTTGAAAGAACTTGCCGCCATTAATAATCGATGTAACTCGCAAAGTAGTTTGTTGCTCGCGTTGAAATAGGAGCCCCTTTTGGGCGACAATACGAAGCGTCGGTAGCAAAGCTTGGTTACGCGATGGACTGCAAATCCATTTTACGAGGGTTCAAATCTCTCCCGGCGCTCCAAACTATTCTCAAAGATGTTGGTTGTAGTCATGATTGAAGTTCACTCACCTTCATCCCACGCGTGAGTTTTTTGGTCCGAAATAGGCGATTTCTGATGGTCTGAGTCACCTTCATCAATCAAGTCTTCATCAGTTACTCGAACTACATTCATTCCCAAAGCAACGATTCCATCTGTTGTCATGGGTTCTTCGCGTTCAGGTAAAGTTCCTGCAATTCTAGTGAAAAGATGGTATTCACCTACATTGCCAACTTGTTGCTTTGCTTTTCGTCGGTCCTTGAACAACATTTTGATGGTTCTTCCCAGTCTTTCTTTAGCCAAAGCAAGTTGTACAAATATTGGCAGGTTAGCAGAAGCACTTCGCCATAAAAAAAGGCGGCAAAATCTTCTCTGCGCAGGCTGAATCCTATATCCAGCCTGCGTTAAACTCGTTGCAAGTGCTGCTGAACGCGTAAAAGAAAAAATCAGTGGGGGAGAATGTTCACCAAGTGTTTGCCCAGACACAATTGGGTCTTGGTTTGCTCTTTCTAGTGAGAGCCTTAGCAACTCGTGAGAAAGGCCAATGCCTCGCTTCTCTAGGTCAACAATTACAGTACACAATTCTAACGCCCCACCACAACGTCTTAATTCGCAATGTGCCGCAGGTCGTTGTTCACCAAATAAGGTCACATGAGCACATTTTTTGAGATATTCTTCCTCTTTTTCTGCGCTGGATTTCGGTGCTCGTAAATCTACTTCTTCTGCCAGCACTCTTTGCAACCATTCGCCGGTGCCTTCTTGTTCCATTCAATTATCTCCTTCTGGTCGATGTTGAAATGAAGAATCAGGGCTTAGTGGCACATTCAGTGGCTTCCACATTGAACGGTGTAATCCAATCCCATCAATCATATATTTGTCACCAAAACATGTCCAGTTTTGGGCTTCATAAAATGGGATCGAAGCGACTCTTGCTTGTAAGAACCCAGTGCATTTTCCCCATTGCTCTACGGCTCCATTCTCAAGGTTAGAAAGAACCGTTGCCGCGTGTCCTTTTCGCTGATGATTTTCTAAAGTCCCCATCTGTCGAATTTGCACTGCTGGGCGTAGAAATTTAGGGGGTGGGAAATCGTTGCCATCCCTATCACTGAATCCGTGAGTACCCAATGGCGGGAAATCCGGGCAGTGTGCTGCATTTTCATCGACAGTGTCGGCGCAAGCACCGGTAGAATCTGAAGGAATCAAATGGATTCTACCCACTGCAACAACCATTTCATCTGTGTTGTCATTTTTCAAATTTTGATTTCTATTAGCGATTTCAATCCAAGCGTGGATTGCAACATCGTCATCAGCAAGTTTTGCGGCACTTGGTGGGAAGCCCAATGGTTCTCTAAGAATTTGATACCGGGCATCAAAATAAGCAGTAGAAAGGTTGGCACCTGGCCCACTTGAATGGACCTTGGGTGATGTCATAAATTTGTGAGAACGCCTATCCCACATTATTGCGACCCATGATGGAATCATTCAGATTCGTCGCTAGCCGCAATCGCAGCAGCTACATCAGCAGTAATACTATCATCCGTCATCAATGCAACAAGAGCACCATGATAACGTTCCATTGTACCAAGATTGGTGTAAAATGAATTACGAATTAATTCGTAAGAAGGCGAGACTTCTACTAAGTCAAGTGCAGTTCGAAACATTACTTCGCCTTCATCAATATCCATCTCAAATGCGCCATAAACAGTGCGGTTGTTCAGATTATTGAGTAATAGACACATCTCGTTACGGCGGTGTTTAGGGGTTGTCGACTCAGTCACATGAGAATAGAAAATAATCTGGTCTAACTCTTCGCGCACTAGAGTTAGCAATTCCCATTCCTGTTTATTATTGGAGAAATAGGCACGTAATACCCCGTCATTTTTGAAAGATTCAAATTTCCAACCATCTTCCTCAAGGAAATTGTTGACTGTAGAAAAAAGTGACGTCATCGGCATGCACCTCAGTGGTCAGGCCTACCGAAGTTTCTTTTTATACTCCCGCGTGGTTTTATTTCTCGCGTTTCACCTATTTTTAAGGCAACATTGAATCATCAGGGTAGTGATGTACCATGCATGAAGTAATCTCTCCATTTTTTCAGTGAACGATGGTCATACTCAGAACAGAGAATGGATAAGCGCTTTGATTCAGTCCGTAATCTTCGTTTTAATCTCCCGTCCATCCCACAGACAGCACAAAAAATTCGTAATGGTACCATACGTTCTTCAACATTCATTTTGGCAACAACCTCATTGAAACTTCCATTGATGTTTTCAAAAACATCTTGATTTCCATTATTGTTATCAGCAAATATTCTTTCAACAAATAGTTTGATGTTTGGGTGAAAATCAGCCACTGCTGTAACTTGTGATTTAATCGCAAGAAGGGTTGCTTTTTGTTGCATTTCCGTCAAGTTTTCAAAACCATTCGGAATCAGATTTTGTAGTAAATCATCTATTAACAGAGGTAAAGTTGTTCGAATTCTAATTTCTTTCATGACTCTTCTTACTGCAATAAAGTTCCATAAAGCGAATACTGGTATTGATGCAGTTTCTATTACTGCCCGTGATGCTGTCCTACTACCTAAGCGCGCAAGGACTCTACGGTAAAGTGACTTGAGAATAATTCGAGAGATTACCACTTTTGATTTATGTGCGGCCATGCTGAAAATTAGAACTATTTTATTCACGTGCTCACGAGGGTTAATTCCGTACATTGGTGAATATGAGTTAGGTGCTTTAAGACCGGCATACATTAGCGAAACAATCAGTTCATCCGTAACATCATCATCATCAATAATTGCGGGGCGGAGTCCAGAAATAAGTGCGATTTTTCTAGCGGTTTGTATGGTATCTACATAGATGAAAAACAATTCAATCATGGTAAAAATTATTCCTGAACCGATGGTGATGGTGAAGTAAAATGCAGTCGCTCTTAGGTCCGCAGATAGGACACTTGGCTCAAATGGTCTAGCGAGATATGTTACCCACACAATACATATTCCACAGAGAACACCATACATTCCGGCGCGAATGCAAATTAACTTCTCTTCTCGCTTGATTAACTTCAGTCTTTCATTGAATGAAGTGTCACTGTCAACTAATTCGTGTTCACTGTCTGAAAGTAAGTATCTCAGGACGCGACCAGGGATGCGGCCTATTTCTTCAAAAGTCTGAAGAGCCGAATCGGGCATATATCTTCGAGAGTCAATTCCGCTTTCATAGATTTCTGTTCTACTAAGAAATGGGTAGTTTCATGTCATACCCAGGACAAATTGGCTTACTCACTTCTTTGAAGGATTATTGCCTCGTCCCTTGCCAGACGGATTCCCCGTCTTGCTAGGTCCATTTTTTGGTCCGCTAGATTTCTTAGCTATGTTATCACCTCCTTTTTCAAATCATAAGTATTTCCATTTATGGCAATTAATTCTATTTCTTCTATTGTTTCTAATCTATTGATGTTGGTGATTGGGTGTAAAAACCCAATACGTTCCATTTCAGAACGAAATTTCGAACGCCATTTTGGGGCCTTCCAAGATAGACTAAATGCCCATGGCCCTGTTAATGATGCTTGAATAAATTCAGAATCTGCAAGGGGGCTTCCATAATTAATTTCTAATAAATTATGAGAACCGCTTATTTTCAACGGCCACTTCTCACTCATTTTGAGGAACCATTCCAACTGATTAACAGCATCATTGTGTGTTTCTGTGGGTGCGCCATAAATGAGATTCAAAACAACAGAAATGCCTGCGCCGCAGGCTGCATCAACCACCATCTCAACTTTTTCCAAGCATTGAATTTTATCGAATAATTTTTGAGTAGACAGATGAATAGATTCAATCCCAAATTCAATTGTGCGCAACCCATTAGAATGGAATTCTTCCATGCTTTCTCGACGCATCCCTTGTACCAACTTGGTTGTACAACTCCATTCCACCTCTGGGGCCAACTCATGGATAACAGATCCAAATGCTTTCATTGCTTTTAGGTCCAATAAACTGTCTTTCACCGAAATTCGTATTGGTGAATGTATTAACAATCCAGGCAGTAGTCTTAGCGCTATCTTTGTTACATCATTTCTAGTCAATTCTTCCACTTTTGGATAGGTGCAGTACGTGCATTTCCCGTAAGAACATCCGCGCCGTAACTGAATAGGTAATGTTAGTCGTTCAATTGGGTAAAGTTTCAATTCATTTTGCTCAAATGAAGGTGGCACCCAAAAATCAGGTGGCAATGGACATGTGGGTAAGAATGGCTTACCAGCAACTAATACACCTGGTATGTTGTAGTATGGCGGTTCAATACCCAATAACTCAACTAGAGTATGTTCGCTATGGCCAGGTAGGAACGCATCAATATCAAATCCATACCGTGCATCAGACTCAATTCGTTCATTTAGCAATGTTACGTGAGACCCGCCTGCGATTATGGCTGTTCCTGGCCACTTGACCCTGACAAGTCGTGAGATAAGTAGTGCAATCAAGACTTGTGCGGGGCCCATTAGTGATAAGCCCAAAACTTTTGGTTGTTTAAAAGTCGAGAATACATGTTCATCAAGGAACATTTCCCAAAACCCTTCAAATTCCATTTTGTCTAATGCCATTTCTATTTCATCAAATGTGCATTGCAAACCAAGAATTTCATCTACTGAATCAGCTAATAATAATGGATCAATGGTGTCTAAACACAACGAATCACGAAAGTGTTCTCTTGCCTTGGTATTAGTTTGGTAATCCTTGTCTTGGTCACCAACAATATGGGTGTTCACTGTTCTACCTTCACGGAATAAATTGAGGTAGCGGATATTCAAATCTAGACAACGAACATCAATCCCGTGTTCTTTAGCGTAACCGCGTAGTACTGCTGGCCCCAAGGGTGGTCCTGAATCAGAGGGCGAATATGGGGGGGTGATAATTACACAATCTGCACCCGGGTAATCGTTCTGGCATGATGATTTTATTGCAGTATTTAATTTCATGACACCACCCCACTCATATGATTTCTCAAGCGTAGTCGGTATTGTCTTGCAAAAGCACTCATGTCCTTTGGTTTTGGCGATGGTCCGTTTTGGGTTTCGAATTGTTTACGAGTAATTCGTTTACTCAATTCCTTGATTACTTTCACAAATCTTTCAGCTATTTTAGTTCGGTGAATCAAACCATCAAAGTTGCTAGATTTCTCATTCCATTCGATTGGATTATTTGCGTGGAGGTTAAACTGACGATGAAAGTTCTCAAATAGCCAAAATGCCAAATCCCGATCCCAATATAATATCTGTTTGAATACAACCCAATCTCCAATTAAACGCATCCACATCTGGTCGGAGATATTTCGGCGCCCTCTTGCTTGAATTACATATTGATTGAAAGTTTCGCCTAGTGCACTATTACAATCATGGCAACAAGAGATTAAGTTAGATAATTCATTTTTCCCGCCTAACGCCCGTTCAATGATGTGTTCAATTTCAACAATACATTCTTCAGATGTTTCATGATGCATATGTTTCCCACAAATAGGGCAATCATTTCCATCCCATTTATGCCGCAACGATTTACGTATTTTGTCGGGCAATTCTTCCTTCCGTTCCTGATTAGATATTCGATGCCAAACAGCCCATTCTATCTCGTAAGAAAATTCCTTCCTTAGCACATCTTTCAGTTCATGATCAGCATCTGATCCAAGAGTTCGTACGCACTTCAAAAGTGCAGCGTTCTCTATTCTATTTTCATTAAAATTGTTCATATTTCATTTCTCCTTTTCAGGAGACCATGGTCTTCCCCAAATCAATCCGGGTATAAAGAAAATGACTAACGTAATCCTGAGAATGTGTTATACGCGCTTCTCGCGTTGTTCAAATGTTCGTTTCGCCCTTTTGTAAATTAATAGAACGAATCGTTCATTTATTCTTAGTCGGGCGTCGCGCCCACATTTTCTCAGTTGTCACCACTCGGTGACTGAAATGTTTAGTCACATACCTCTCTAGGGGCTGAAAGATCAAGATCTTACTCAATCTTCTAACTCTACCCAAGGGTATCTTTTCAATACTGGTTAGAAATATAATTCCTAACTCTCCGTTTGCTTTAATATTTATTTTAAATAATTTAGGGATGACCGTGGTCACCCTATAGAGGTGATTTTTCTAACATCAACTTCAAAACCACGTACCCTATGCCAAATGCGTGGCCTCATTTTTTGATGATGGTGATGAACCACCAGAACGTAATGAACGTTCTTTTTTAGAGCGTAGAAAAGAAGAGCAAGGAGAGTTTGAATCACTTCTCCTCGGCCCTAGCGATGCAAAAAATGATGAAACATTCCCTCCAGAATTAGTTGAACCAGCTTGTGAATTATTGGAGGCTCTAAACACATCCAATACTCGATACGAAATTCTTCGGGGGAGAATGAGAGGTAGGGATGAAGCCGAATTAATAGAAATGGTGAAAGAAGGGAATATTGTTCTTTATGCCCCCAGTGATGAAGAAGGAAGTGTTTTCCAATACATGCCAGTATGGGAAGAAGGTTCAGATACGCCTGTAGTTACTAAGAAAAAAATTATTGATTTTTCTCTTAAAGAAAACTCAATGCAACAGGTGAAATATTCTGAAAAGATCCTTAATTCAAAAAATAAGTATAGGTGCTGTAAACCGGGATGTTCCTTTGGTAGTGGTGGCAAAAGTAGCAATGAGGTATCAAAGCATTTCAAGAAAGAGCATGAAGAAGATATAGGAAAAAATAAGAAAAATGAGCGTTTGTTTAAAAAAACACCATTCAAAGATAGATTAGTTTGTTTTGCAGAACCGATAGAAGGAAATGAAGTATTCAAATTCATTCATATTTTTCAGCACCCATCATCTACTAGTAATCATTGGAGTTTTCTCCCTGAAATGACGAATAAGTCTCATTGGTATACAAATATGGCTGGAAAAATTGGTTTCCCAAGATTAATTAAAATGTGTTTATTTGCTATTATAGAAAAATCAACAAAAGAAGAATGGAATGCACGCGCGGTGGACTCTTGCTTGGTTGCTGGCATTGCAATACGATCAGATTTAGGGTATGATAAATCCAATATTGCCTTGTCAAAGGACGATGAATCAGATAGAAAACCAGAAAATTGTGCTTGGAATATTTTTCACATACTTAGATTGGTGGGTACAGTTGATTTTGATAAACCACGTTATCAAAAATTAGATGGTAGTAAAACCAAACCAACCCTTGGTATCAGTTTTGTTATGGACAAATGGACGGAAACAACTCTTGAAAGCATGTTAACTATTCGTGAACGTTATTCAAGAATGGCTTCTAAATTCATGCTTTGCCCACCGGAACGACACATATCTAAAACCAATCCTGGTGGTGCGCGCCGAAGTCATCTACGAAGGATATTTCTACGGAAACAAAAAGCGACGTGGGCAGAACCTAGTAATGAGGATGATTACCCCATAAAAGCGTTGAACATCGTTCAAGAAACAATTTGGTGCATCAATGAAAGAATTTTGAAGTATGCAAAAAAATACATTGGTACCCATGAGAAAGATGATAATGGAAATCAGTTTTTCCAACCCTCTGAGAAGTTTAAAGAATGGGCTAATTGGGATCCTGATGAAGATATACTTCCATGGCATGACAAAGCAGCATTAGATTGGGCCGACAAACTCAATTCTAGGTCCGATGGCTCACGGTTTTGGCTTGCTTGGTGTTTTGATTGGCGCGGTAGGATGTATAGTGCAACGAACGTGCTTTCACCTCAAGGAAACGATTTATCACGTGCGTTGATTCAATTCTATCATTATATGCCAGTTCCAGCCATTGATATCGATACAAAAACAGGTGAACCAACTGCGTTATATTGGTTGAAGGTAAATATCGTTGAAATGTTCAATGGTGTTGAACTAGAAAATGGTAGTAAGGCCCAAAAGAGAAGTAGTTTTGATGAAAGAGTTGAATGGGTAAATGATAATTCTAAAGAACTTCTAAAGATTGCCGCAAACCCTGATGATTATGTGAAATACTGGTGGGATAGCGATTGCCGTGGTATTAATGCTGGTGCTACAACATTTCGTAGATTAGCAGCATTATTTGACTATGCAGATGTGTGTAAAGAAATTAATAAAAATGGGACACCAATATCACGATTACCCATCCAACAAGATGCTTCTAGTAATTGGTTACAACACACTGCGACAATGCTCAAAGATGTTACCTTAGCAAACCTTTCCAACATTTCTGGAGGCGGGAGAGATGAAGTCCCTACCGATATTTATACACAAATCACAGAACAACTCCAAGTTTATTGGGAAGAAAAAGAAGGCACCAATCATCCGTTTATTAATATATTTTTAGAACCAATAGTCAATAAAAAATTACGCCGCCGAAATGTTGCTAAGAAACCAGTCATGGCTGTAGCATACGGTGGTGACCCTAAATCTGCAGGAAAGGAATTTATGAGTAAAGCAGGAACAACAGATTTTGATAAAGAGATTGGCCAACATTTTAGTCTAAATGGAATGGTCCATGATATTTCTAAAGAGTTGAGAAAAATTAATGGAGAAGTTTTACTCGAAGATGATCATCAAAAATTCGTAGACCAATTAATGAAAGATTACAAAAAAGCTCTGTATATTGTCGCACCCAATCACGACGGTGTCAAAAAAAGGACAAGGGAATTGCAAGAAAACAAGCCTCCTAAAAGGAATAGAACCGTTAAAAATTCTGCGCTTCAATGGACAACCCCTGCAGGCTTTTTTGTAACGAATCAAAAAGGAAAGCCCTCAAAATATCCCCCTAGTTTAACAGTTTGGGGAAAACTCAAATCTACATATTATTGGAACGCTACGACAAAAATACACCCTATTGATATGAATAAATTTGACACTGGTGATTCGTTGAGAGGTGCCCCTCCGAATTTCATCCATTCTATTGATGCATCACATATGCAAATGACGGTCGTCAGATTTAGTAAGCAAGAAGAAAATATACCCGCGCTTTCCATGATTCATGACTCTTTTGGGTGCCATGCGGCTAATATCAACAAATTGCGCGAAGCGGTATTGGAATCCTTCAAAGATGTTCATAAAACAATTCCATTAGATTCCTTGGAAAAAACAAATCGGGTTGATTGTCAAGATTTCAAAAAAGGGGAGAAAGTTCAGGTGACAACTTGGAATGATCCAGAAACTGGAACAATTGCAGAAACTCCAAAGTTAGATGCAACTGAAGTACTAGTCAATATAGATGCCCTTCCCGGGGACTTTGCAATACCATATCCACGAACAGAGATAGAATTTTTAGCCAATTCTTTAGCTAATGATGGGTCTTCCGAGTTTGATAATTTCATTGAAGAAATCGGTCTGAAAGATGCTTCATACATAATTGGTTGATGTGAAACACAATTCTTCTATTTCATACACCACCCCGTTTTTTTTTGATAAAAAGGCCCAAAAAACACAACATGAATCGTTCATGTTACCACCTGGTAGCAAAAATCACCCCTATTGGGCGCTGCCTCAAATATTGCCTTATTTCTGGTGGAAGGTCGCGTCCGACAAAGGAAGGAGACAAATGAAAAAAGGATGGATAATAGATATTGATAATGTAAAGAGTTTGAAGGAAATTGGGGATTACTTCGATGAAAGAATACGAGGCAAACACACATCCTCAAAATATAAGGTCATCTTTGAAGAATTAGAGAAGTGGTTCAAAAGCGAGGCCAAATACTGTAAGTGCGGCGAGTCATGTTGCGAGAAAATCAATGCGACTCGCATAGCGAATCTGATAATATCAAAGAGAACAAAATTAGCACGTGCAGTGCTTATACAAGAACGGGATATTTCTGATGAAGAAACGCATTACACCCAAGGCGTCTCAACGTCTGGGCCTATGAATCCCATACAAAAAGATGCGGCGGAGATGAGCCGTTGGGGTTGGAGTTATGATAATGGCCAATACCTAGAAGGCCAATTTGGTGGATAATAGGGGGATAAAAAATGAAAAACAAAAAAATGGAAAATGAAACAGAACTGAAAATATGTGTGCAGATTGCAGATCAATTTGGGCACAGCGAAATGATAATGACCCAGCCAGAGGCGCTTGAGTTAATTGAGCAGAAGTCAGACCACTGGATATTTATGGATGGTCGTTTAGTAGATGCGGCAACTATAGCGAACGCCGACTGGGCTAATATGGCCAAGAATGAAACAACGTTGCAGTTGAGTCCTGGGCTTGTAGGGGGTGGGTCTTGATGGATGAACAGGATGGTGGGAATAAAACTACAATTAATTTTGAATTCAATCCTGGTGGTCAGCTAGAAATCGACTTATTTGAGGCATTAAATAAGTACATGTTAGCTGTGAAGATGTATGAAGACAAGAATCTCGGACCGCCCCCTGATTTCTTGAGATTAAAGAGGGAACATTTTGGTGATTTTGAATATTCATCATATACATCCCGCCCATATCCATATTTATTATTAACAAAAATGATGACTAGTTGTATTAGTTATATTGAAGAAGGATATGCATATGGCATCGAGAATGCGTCAAATCCGATAATAATCAAGAATTTTGATAGTCATGGAATGGAAGTAGATCCAATATATAGTGAAGAGTTTATTTCTCATGATAATCGCTTGAGAACATTGGGTGAAGGTGCCATTTTCTTTCATTATTATGATGAGCCGATGATAGTAAGTATTAGGAGAGATGATTATGGAGAATATGTGTTGGCTACTACTACATCATCCGATGAAATTGGTACAAAGTGGTTAGATGGGTTTGAACAATATTTCTATAACTATGGCTGTCTAAAAGGGGCTGCTTTTGACACACGTTTTAATTTTTTTAGTCCCGAAGATATTGATACAGAAAGAATTGTGTTAGATTCAGAAATGAAAGATGCTTTGCATCGAGATATTATTGATTATATTCCACTAATGTCTGAACTCAAATCAATGGGTCTTCCAGATTCACGTGGATTAATTTTAGCAGGCCCACCAGGCACTGGGAAAACAATGTGCGCAAAATATTTGATGGGTAAATTGGATAATTTAACTAGGATAGTTGTTGCTGGAGATACATTATCAAACCCGGACCACCTAAAGTATATGTTTGAAATGTCCCGAAAATTAAGTCCTACTCTAATGGTGGTAGAAGATATTGATTCAGTAGGTGGGTTGACTAGAGTCGTTGCTGACCATCCATTGTTGTCAGTCATATTGCAAGAAATGGATGGTATCGGAACAAATAATGGGGTTGTTGTTGTAGCTACAACCAATCATTTGGGTCGAATAGATTGGGCAATTTCTGATCGCCCAGGTCGTTTCGACAGGATAATTGAAGTGGGTAATCCATCCCGCTATATTAGACAAGGTATAATACAAAAAGCACTAGAAATATTAGGGGTAGAATCTTCGGTGGATTTGACTTTAGTATCAAAACAAACCGAAGGATTAACCGCAGCTTGGTGCCATGAAGTCGCTCGTTCTGCTTGGATTAGGTGCCGCATAAAAGGTCGTAATAAGGTGACAAGTTATGATTTGAAGTGTGCCGTTAAAGAAGTGTGTAAGGCCCGAGGACTTTCGCCGAATTTTGAATCGTTCGATGACAAAAAGGAACACTCAGAGGCTTATTCGTGAATAGAGGCCTTGATATGTTGAGTTAAATACACTGTCATTATCACTGCTGATAAAAACAAAATCAAAGAGATGCAATACATGGTTTCAAATCGTTGAAATAGTATCACAAACACCGGTGATTTAGAGGGAGCCAAGGTGGGAAAGCCACCGTATCGACGGCTCCTAGATATTCTCTGAAGAACACACTCTCTCTCCAACCGTAGGTTGGAGGAGAGAGAGTGTGTACAGGCCGACCTGTACCATTATGATGACTTAATTTCACACGGACCGCGATTTTTCGCCGGTGCGTCAACAAACGAGATCAACAACGCGCTAGGCAGGCGCGTACATGAAGCCCAATGGGGTAGAAATACCCCAACAAAAAGGAAAGGAAGTGAAAATATGAACAATAAAAATGGAAGTGAAAAAATGAATAAAGAAACGGAACCGAAAGTACTGGTCGAACTGGCCAACGAGAATGGACACGATGCGATGATGATGACTAAACCGGAGGCGCTTAAGCTGGTTAAACAGAACTCAGAACATTGGATATTTATGAGTGGGCGTTTAGTGGATGCAGCAGATATAACAGGGGCAAACTGGCCTGAGATGGCTGAGAACAATACCAAGGTGCAATTGACTCCAGGGCTCATAGGTGGTTGGCTCTGAGATGAATGAAAGAACAATAGAAGCAACTTGCAAGTCTTGTGATACACCAGGTAAAATATCCGACAATGGATTAGTTAGATACTGTGAAGTGTGTGGCCCGTATGCTAATCGGGATGTGTATAAAATAGAAAATCTAGCCCCGTGGGCGCGCGCAATGATTGTGCAAGAAGGAGATATTCTTGATGATGTTGAACCAATCAGTCCACCAATCAATGACTCACAATGGCTCAAATTGTTACAACAAGTTATTCCTTCAGATTATCCTATGGGTGGAAATTTACCCCTTGAAGTAGCATACGAAGCCATCAGAAACTATCCCAAAGTCGAAATCCAGAGAGTGGTAGAACATGGTAACAGTGGAACAATATTCTATTCAACAGAAAATCCAGATGCAGATGATGATGGCTACATACCACAAAAAATTAATGAGTGGGATTATCAATTAGATGACGAAGACGAGCACCCATCCGAATATGATGAATATCTACCCGAAGCACTGGTGGAGAATATATCTGGGGCCTTCTCCAATGACCCAATAAAGAGAGTATCGTATATCAAGAACTTATGTAAAAGAGTACTTCATTATGATACGTTTTTGATAGACCCATCGGCCAATCCATTAGATGGCCGTCAAAGGAGATGGTGTAGTATACATCCGGAGAGCATGATCCTAAGACAAGCCCTCGCTGAGATACTGTTAGGGCACCATGGACAAGAGCCATTATGGAGATTAAGGGCCGGGGCAATCAACGACACCGTTTACTGGAAAAATTACTTATCTACCGAAGTATGGGAAGAACCTCGGAAGAAGAGTTTTCAATATCTCCGCCAGATAGTTGAGGCGACACCAGAGATTAAACCAACACCAAGGGGTTTAGTTATACAAGGAGAAAGTGGTGCGGTGTACTTACTCAAGGCAAGAACATTTCACGCGGGCACCCCCATTCCAGTTGTGTTAAATTTACCCGAATCAAGGATTGAATCAACTCTGGGCGTGTGTATTCACATGGAACACGGGTGCAAGTTGCCACTAGGTGATCGAATAGCAGCACTAGCGTTGGGTTTGGTTAACGACATAAAAACTGCTAGATTAATAGAACAGTTGGCCGTCGTTGTCGACCAATTCCAGGGACAAGGGTGGCGTTAATGTTGCTTCGTTTAAGAGAGGTCAAGAAATTAGGTCAAATGTCGGGCTATGGCAATAGACAAAGGAGAGGAAGAAATGAATAGAAAACAAACAAGAAAAGTACTGATAGTAGGCGCAGGTGGCATCGGGAGCCAACTGCTTGATTTGCTGATTCCCGCACTTACTGCAGGAGACATAGCGGGAAGAATGGGTGGAATCCAAATCCATTTAATGGATGATGATAGGGTAGAGGTAGGCAATCTTGCACACCAAAGACACGACCCAAGGATGGTTGGCCGCCTCAAAGTCAACTCCTCTGCAGAACGATTAGCACCATTCCTATCACCTGCATTGACCCTAAAACCAATTGGTGAGAAATTACTGAGAGTGTCACAACTTGATGATTATGATGTGGTTGTGGTTGCCGTTGACAGACCTGCAGCAAGAGTACTCGTTCACAATAATTCAGAGCGCTGGCTAGATTTGAGATGTGGTGGAGACGGAATGATCGCTCTTGATTACCAGAGTGATTCTAACCTAGTTGAGACGATGACTCCTCTTGACCAAGCCCCCGCTTCTTGTCAGATACCAGGTTCAATAGAGGCTGGAAACGTACAGATGGGTTATGCCCTTGCTGCAGCTCATGGCGCTCAATGGTTGATTCAAAATCTTCGCGAACTTAGTGGTCTTCCATTTCGCCCAACGCCTTCCCGCATGTATTCTCTAACGTTTGGAGAGTTAGAGTTCCCAGAAGTTCAAACAATCACCGTTGGAGGTGATGAGTGATGACTGTGATGAACAAACAATCCTCGCAAAATGCAAAGCAGGACGACCAGTTTGACAAGGTGCTGAAAACCCTCCGCTGTGAGGGTTTAGGCCCACACAACAAATCTCTCGAGCTGATTCTCAGCCTACTCCATGACCTAGATGCCACAATTGACATCGGTGGCAGCAATCGCAGTTACGATGCTGAGTCCTTCGCCATTTTCCTACGTGGAACATCGGGGAATCGTTACCGAATCTCCGTGAATTATCGTGCGCGTATGGCGCAATTGATTGCGAAGCGCTTCAATGAGATTGATTTCGAGTCAGATGAGAAGCACTTTGTGAGGAAAACCATTGGTGCTTTGATGCACCCCTTCCGAAAATTTATGAATTTTGAAATCCACTGGTACGACTCTCGTGACGGTGATTGGGAAAGCATTTGCATACACGGCCGCCACGATGCTACACCGAAGTCATGGCCGGCAGATCTTCTTGCAACGACGATGCTTATCCTATCTGACGACCTACACCACTCACTCGAACCGTCAATGAACACCCTGCGTCACGATCTCCGCAATTCCTATCCAATCGCTTGGTGTGCAGGGCATACATCAGATGATGTCACATTCGCATATGTGACCAAGTTTGTCACACATCTCGAAGCACTACAGAATGCAGGTGACAGAGAGGAGTTCTCCGACCTTCGCAAGGTAGCACGAGAGGACCTGTTCAATGAGAAGGGTCAAGTGCGTACCGCAGAAAATCTAGATGGAGGTGAGAAGTGATGTCTGAGCCAAGACCACCGGTAGCACCGGTATTACATCCGCTCGATGTGGTAGAGGAAGCTCTTGAAAGGCGTGATGTTTGGTGTGATGAAGTTAGAGAAACCATGGCCTATTTGGGCATCAATAATCACTGGCCATGGTTCTATTCCCTCAGTGAGACTGTTGGCATGGAAGTCAGCATGTTGGTTGATGCTGAAGGGTTATGCTACATTGATTGGGGCACAATATCACGAGTTGGATTGAACCCACCAAAAGGTGCAACAATTCCATTCCAAATTTGGACACATACGCATCCAAGAGGCAATTCATACTGGAGTATGACAGACCGCCAAACATTGGCAGTAGCAAGTGTGGCGAAAATTATTCGCAAAGCCATAGTGCTTGGGCGTGCCCAGATGAAAGAGTCAGTATGGAGTGAACAACCGGCTGCTGAACCACTTGCAGAAAGTGGGCCTTTGAGTCACTGGACAGATGAGTTAGTCCAACAGGTTGAGATGGGTGTTTCACCTTGGATTGCGGAGGTGGAAGTTTGAGTCGATTCGTAAGACCCCCTGAAGACGAAGAGGAGAAACGCCGCGTAGAGCATGCAATTGCTACTGGAGCGGGTATCAGTATTGCTCAATTCGCTGAACGAATAGTTGGTGAGCCTGTTGATGAAGAATTCATTGAAGTTATCAAATCAAGGCTTGAGAGGGCTGGAACAGTCGGAGAATCATTTGATATTGAGTCAGAAATTGAGATTTTGTGGAAATGGCGCAAAGAAATGGCTTAATATCGCTTTAGAACTAACATGAAGTATTCATGTGCACTACACACTATCTTTCAAATAGTGCCGGGTGATATCAATTTATACCCTGAATGGTGATTGCATGACTAGTAGCGAACAGTTGTCAAAGAAGGATTCGCTTGAAAAAAAGCGAATCCAGAGACTCACAGAAGCATTCTCAATTTGGGCTAAGGAGGACCCTGACTCTTTTCGTCAGGTAGCGCCTGATTTACTCCGCCAAGGTGTTAACAGGGCTACAGGTCATGACCCAAAAGCAAGTCGAAGGTTAGAATACTGGCTTTTAGATGAATGGAAAAGTGAGCGTTTTGAAGGTCTCCTAGAATTTCAAACCACAACAAAATTAGACTTCACAACATGCCATAATTTCAACATCAATCGTTTCAAAGGAACCAATAGATCTTGGCTTGAAACACTTTCAGATAAATTTGCAGCAGGTTCAGATGAACATTCTGGGGACTTTCGGAGATGGGATAGGCATGTACGTGATCAATTCATCATTATAGGAATGATTGTACAAGAAGAAGATGGCGTTACACAAGGAGATTTAGCACGTAATTTGGGAATTAAGTTTGAAGATGAAGCAAGCCGGCTATACGCTGCAAATGTCGTCCGAGCTGCAAAGATTGCAATTACAAGAATGGCAATTAGTGCTGGATTTGAGAAAGGGATTTTCAGTAAAGCAACAGGGCATGGACTCCATCGCCAGCATTCTTTCAAATCAAATCAACTACGTGAGTTAACATTACGCTGGATTAATTGCCACCCAGCAAGAGTCCTTGTACCTCAAAATTTTGAATAAGAATCTTAGGGTTTTAATCAAGAACAACCAGTAGTTGAGCCACATTCAGCACACTTGAGGCAGGTTCCACTACGTTGCATTCTACTGCCACCACAAGTAGCACAAATATCACCGGTGAATCCTCGTTCTTTTGCGACCCTCATTCTAATTTGGTCATCTGATTCAGAAACATTTAGGGTAAGTTGGATGTCTCTCTTCTCACCTTCATGTCTGACAATTCCGTCGGGCGTTGCTTCTGGCCGGCTGATTGACATTGCGTCCAAATCTTCCTCAGATACTTGCGCCAAGTCATCTCGGCCTAGATATTGGATACCCAATTCTCGGAATAGGTAGTCAACAATGCTCGTTGCCATTTTGACTCGGTTACTTCCACCCTGAACCATTCCACTTGGCTCGAATTTTTGGAAAGTGAATGACTTGACAAATGCGTCAAGAGGAACACCATATTGTAATCCGATTGAAACAGCGATTGCGAATTGATTGAGCATTGAGCGCCAGGCAGCCCCTTCCTTTGAGGTTGTGATCATGATTTCACCAACCTTTCCATCATCATAGGTGCTCGATGTCAAGTAGACAGTATGACCACCCACTCTTGCTTTCATAGTGTATGAGCCACGGCTATCGGGAAGTGGTCTGCGGGAAGCAACATATCCCTGTGTGATGGTTTCCGCTACCATTTGAGCTTGTGGCGCCGGCATAGGTATTCTCTCTGCTACTTTCTTGATGACAACAGAAACTTCTTCTTCCTCTTCTTCATCTTCAATTCCCATTGAAGGAGGTATCAAAGAGGACATCAAGGGTTGAGATAACTTGCTTCCGTCGCGATAGAGTGCGCACGCTTTGTTACCAGTTTTCCAACTTCGCATGTAAGCCTCTTGAACATCATCAATAGTGACATCAGGTGGCATATTGATTGTCTTAGAGATGGCTCCTGAGATGAAAGGTTGAGCAGCAGCCATCATGTCAACGTGGGCTTCCCAGCGAATGAAACGTTTTCCATAAGCACCACAAGGTTGAGCGCAGTCAAATACGGCCAAATGCTCATCTTTGAGGTATGGGGCGCCTTCAATGGTTGCCTTTCCAAACAAGTAATCATTAGCAGTTGAAATATCGGCCGAAGAAAAGCCAAGTAGGCTAAGAACATCGACGAATGGGTCGGCTAATTCCTCTTCTGTTAGGCCAAGTGCTTCTTTGCAGAAATCTTCACCCAATACATTTGGAGAGGCTAGACTGCGAACATCAAATACATCTTTGAATGAGTTATCCATTTTAGCGAATTCATGTTCTGTGAAACCTTTCTCAACAAGTGAGCCAGTGTTAATGGTTGGGCAGCCTGAAAACGTTCCTGTTCCCATTACATAATTGATGATATCATCAACCTCATGATTTTTATAACCTAAATTGGAAAGACCAGATTGAAGTCCAGTTGCTGGTATTCGGAGGGTGCCACCACCAGCGAGTGTTTTGTATTGAACGATAGAAAACATCGGCTCAACACCTGTAGTGTCTGCACCCATTACTAATCCAATTGTGCCAGTTGGTGCAATCACTGTTGTTTGCGCATTTCGATAGCCATGTTCTTCGCCCATCATTACTGCTTGGTCCCAAGCAGATTTAGCAGCATCTAACAAATCACTAGGACATTTCTTGGAATCAATTCCCATTGGGTTAACTGAAAGATTTTCATATTCATCCGGGGCAACATTGTAGGCAGCGCGGCGATGATTGCGCATCACTCTGAGCATAGATTCGCGATTCTCATCATAGAGATTGAAAGGGCCAAGGAAAGAAGACATCTCTGCAGAAGTTTTGTATGTTTCACCAGTCATAATGGAAGTAAGTGCACCACAAATTGCGTAACCACGTGGGTCATCGTAAGGAATGCCCATGTGCATCAAGAGTGAACCGATGTTACAGTAGCCAAGTCCAAGGGTTCGTGTATCAAAAGAGAGCCTTGAGATTTGTTGTGAAGGGAATTGAGCCATCAGTACAGACACTTCTAGAGTTGCTGTCCAAAGACGAATAGTGTGAACATAGTCATCAATGTTGAAAACACCTCTTTCTTTGTCGTAAAAGTGTAGCAAATTGATGCTAGCTAAATTACAAGCGGTGTTATCCAAAAACATGTATTCACTACACGGATTAGATCCGTTGATTCTTCCACTTTCAGGACAGGTGTGCCAATCGTTGATGGTTGTATCAAATTGGACCCCTGGGTCAGCACATGACCATGCGGCGTGAGATACCTCATCCCATAATTCTTGAGCGGGCATTGTCTTGCTTGGCTTGGCTTCTCTACCCTCTTCAATCGCAGCACTCTTTTCTGTGCGCCAATAGAGATTCCAATCTTTTCCTGTCTCAACAGCTTCCATAAATTGGTTAGGCACTCTAACCGAATTGTTGCTGTTTTGTCCAGAAACCGTGAGATAACCTTGGCCCTGCCAATCTGCATCAAATTGTTCAAATTTCATTGAGGTGTGACCTTGCTTCGCTAGGTCAATTATACGCTTGATGTGCGGTTGGGCGATGCTTGCATTGACTGCCCGCTTGACTGCTTTTGCCAACTCAATGTTTTCTGTAATTACAGTACTCTGGCTAGAATCGCCTTCATAATTATTGATTGCATTCATTATATTGTTTGCATTTTTCTGTAAAGCCGCTGCGCCAGCAATCAATGCTGACACTTTTTCTTCTTCTTTCATTTTCCAGTTAACATATTGTTGAATGTCAGGGTGGTCAAGGTCAAGGGTGATCATTTTTGCCGCACGGCGAGTTGTCCCGCCCGACTTAATCGCCCCAGCGGCCTTATCTAAAATCATCAAGAATGAAAGCAGGCCGCTTGATTGACCACCACCAGAAAGTGGTTCACCATCTCCCCTGATATTGCTAAAGTTACTGCCTGTGCCAGAGCCGAATTTGAACAATAATGCTTCACGGGCGACTAGGTCTGTAATCCCCCCTTCACCCACCAATCTATCTTGAATACTCTGAATGAAGCAAGCATGTGGCTGAGGCCTTTCATAGGCGTTTACAGATCTACAATCTTCAGCGGTCGTTGGATCAACATACCAGTGTCCTTGGGCCGGGCCTTCTATCCCATATGCCCAGTGTAATCCGGTATTGAACCACTGTGGGCTATTAGGCGCTGAACGTTGACTAGCCAACAAGAAGCACATTTCATCATAGTAGGCGCGAGCATCGGTTTCACTAGCAAAGTATCCATGCTTCCATCCCCAATATGTCCAGCATCCTGCTAATCGATGGAAAAGTTGCCAGCCAGAAGTCTCCTTTCCAACCCAATTCTTTGATTCTCCTTTCTTCTTTTCATCAGGCCTTGAGCGCCATAACCATTCAGGAACCCCGTCTTCAGGTATTTTGACGAGGTGGTCCAGACCGGGGACAACCTTGCGAAGATATTTGTCTGCTGCAACTTTACCAGGAACACCATCAAAGCCCTTTGGAAATTCAATATTTTCAATTTTCCGAACTGTAATACCTTTCGCATCCTTCAAATCAATATCAGTTGTAGACCATTCAAATTGTTCTTGTACAGGTTTGTTTGCTGAGGTAAATCTACGCTCAACAACTAACCCACTTTCTGCGGCGCCGACATTCACAGATTCTCGCTCTGATGTTTGCATTTCCCGTCCTCCGGCCTAAATTCCCCTTTCTCGACAAGGTCAACACTCGGTTAGTGTCCACATTGTACAAGCGGGATTCTTCTGCCTTGCGAGAGGGTTCTTAATAGTTAGCAAAATTGTAGAGACCTATAGTATAGTTGAAGGCGAAATTTATCTACTTCCGAATCTGAACATTTTGACCAGCAGGGTTGGGATATACTAAACTTGAGGCAGTCATTTTATCCCAATTTAGTGAAAAAAACCCACTCACTTATTTGCTAGAAACAAAAAATACACTAGATGATGACGTCGAACGGTTAACGGGAACGCATTTGAAGGAGGCGCCCTAGCAGATGCTATTAGTCGGTAACCGGCTGTTCGATTTGGTTGATTCAAATGCTTGCACCAGAACAGATTCTCCACGCTGCGATGATTCTTAGCGTTGAGTCAGAAGAAGGAATTAATGAGGGCTTGATTTCACAAGTTCAAGAAACCCTTGAATGCGATTCTGAAGACTATGAAGCGGCGATGTCGCACATTGAGAATCACCGGGATGGAGGGGACTGGGGCGGTCGTAGAGACGCTGTGTTACACCGCTCTCGCGAGCGCGTACGCGAAGCAATAGAGAACGACACCCTCCCTTCTTCAGGTTCTTTATCAGATGAGTTGAATGACCTTGTAGGTGAACAAACAGACCACGAGGAAATTGACCCGTTCGCGGAACTTGGCGTTGTAAGTGGAGGTGGGGGGTCATCATTTGGTGCCAATACAGCAGATAGCGATGACCCTTTATCGGTATTCATGGATGACGATGATGAAGAGGAGGCAGATTTGGTTGATGGTGATGGATTCCTAGCCTCCGATTCCTCTCTTAATTTGGATGGCGAAGTAGTTGAAGATGATGTTGAGCAACCAGAAGCCGAAGCACAAGTTGCTGAGGAAGAAATCGTTGAAGAAGAAGCCGCCGAAGAAGCAGAAGAAGATGAACAACCAGCAACAACACCAAATGCAGCCTATGAAATGTTGATGTCAACATGTTGGATTGACGGTATCCTTGACCCTGCTGAAGCAAAGTTATTGGCTCGTAAGCGTGAAGAATTAGGAATCACTTTTGAACAACACCTCGAGATGCTTCAAAGTATGTTGGAGCGCTCTTCATGAAAGCAGAGAATACACCATTTTGGCACGCGTTAGAATTAGCATGGTGTAGTGATGGCGCTCTTTCTTTGCACAGTATCAGACTTCTTGATGCTATGCAGAACATGATTGGGTTATCAAATTCAGAACGGGCAGAAATCGAATCACATTTTGAGGAAGATGTAGTCTATGACTTGACAAGAGCAGGCTTTGGTTGTGGGGACCAGGCATTGGCTGCTTGGGTTGGAACTCTTACTTTCTTAGATGACCCAGCAAGTTATGATGTGTCAAAAGCCATGGGTAAAGCAGCTATGCTATCAGGGCTCTCTAGGGAGAGGTGGCTTGCAAGTCACTCATGGATGGGCCAACTTGGCTTAGGTGAACCGTACGCAGAGGGTGTTTGGCTAGAGGGCGAAGAGGCTGGAGAAATTGCTAGAGTACCAGCACTTCTTGTACCGGTAGCGAAAATGATTGGTCTTATTGACCAAGACGAGTAATTACCCTACTATTACTTCCCAAGTGATATCAGCAGTGTGTTTAATCATGTTAGATATTGTACAATATTTTTCATGACTTTTTTCGACAAGACGATTAACCAATTTTTCTGGCAAATCATCCCCACTCACTCGGTAAACCATGTGAATTTTGGTGAACACTTTTGGTTGTGAATCTGAGCGTTCTAAGTCGAGGCTAACCGAGGCGCTTGTTACTTCACGGTTTTTCAAACCTTCAATTACGTCAATTAGGCTACAAGCACCACAAGAATGTAAGGTTGCAGTGACAGGAGATACACCTTCTCCACCCCACGCCAAGTCCATCGTCATCCCTAGTTTATCGGTACAGGTCATTCTCTTGCCTCCACCCCATTCTACCAATGAATCCATGGTTCCCCGGAGGAGAGACTTAGAGAATATGTTTGCTATTGGATACCGCCCCTACCCATCGCATTCATGAAGGGGGGGCGGGTCGGCCAAAATAATGACCTCTGCTAGCCCTATCACTCTAGTTAGTGGTAAATTGAATGTGCCCAATAATCCGGTCATCAATTTCATTGAAGGTGATGGGATAGGCATAGACATCACTCCAGTGATGCGTAAAGTGGTTGATTCATCAATTTTGAAGGCCTATGGTGGCCAACGTGAGATAGAATGGCAAGAGGTTTTAGCAGGGCAAAAAGCGTTTAATACAACAGGAGAATGGCTTCCAGAGCAAACCAAATCGGCCATGAAAACAGGGCTTGTATCAATCAAAGGGCCACTTACAACACCTGTTGGTGGCGGGATTCGAAGCCTCAATGTTGCTCTGCGTCAGCAGTTAGACCTCTTTGCTTGTGTGCGCCCAGTAAGGTGGTATCAAGGAACTCCAAGCCCAGTCAAAGACCCAGGAGCAGTTGACATGATTATTTTCAGAGAAAATAGTGAAGATGTCTATGCAGGTATTGAATGGGAAGCAGGTAGCGACGAGGTTGCAAAGGTGATCGAGTTTTTACAAAATGAGATGGGTGTCACAAAAATCCGTTTCCCAGATTCTTCAGGTATTGGAATTAAACCAATCAGTAAAGAGGGAACCACAAGAATCGTTAGAGCGGCAATTCAACATGCTATTGAGCAGGATTTACCAAGTGTAACCCTAGTTCACAAAGGGAATATAATGAAATTCACAGAAGGTGGCTTCCGTGATTGGGGTTACCAACTTGCTCAAGATGAGTTTGGTGCTACTTTGTTAGATGGTGGGCCGTGGTGCACCATGGCTAATCCTAACACTGGCAATGAAATTATCATCAAGGATGTAATTGCAGATGCAATGTTGCAGCAGGTATTGACAAGACCAAGTGAATATGCAGTTTTGACCACTATGAATCTGAATGGTGATTACATTTCTGATGCGTTAGCGGCTCAAGTAGGAGGAATTGGAATTGCTCCAGGAGCGAATATCAATTACGATACAGGAATTGCTATTTTTGAGGCAACACATGGAACCGCTCCAAAGTATACCGGCCAAGACAAAGTGAATCCTGGTTCTCTAATTCTCTCTGCTGAAATGATGTTGAGATACATTGGTTGGGATGAGGCTGCCGACCTAATTGTGAAGGGTATGGAAGGGGCAATATCTGCCAAAACCGTGACCTATGATTTTGAGCGGTTGATGGATGGCGCAACCTTGCTCAAGTGTAGCGAATTCGGTGACGCCATTATCAAACACATGTGAGTGATTAGTATGGATTTCTCTTCTTTGAACCTCTGCCAGCCTTTGTTGGATGCTCTTGATGAGGTTGGTTATGTCACACCTACCCCTATTCAAGCACAGGCCATCCCAGAACTCATTGAAGGCCGGGACATGCTCGGTTGCGCCCAGACAGGCACGGGAAAGACCGCCGCCTTTGCTCTTCCAATCCTCAATGCAATGGCCAAAGACCCATGGTCGGGACCACGCTGTATTCGCGTTCTGATGCTATGTCCAACGCGTGAACTTGCATCCCAGATTAACGATAATATCGAGCAATATGCACGACACCTCGACATCCGTTCGATGGTCATGTTCGGTGGCGTATCTCAGCGACCTCAGGAAAAGATTCTGCGTCGGGGTGTTGACATTCTTGTCGCTACACCCGGCCGTCTTCTAGATTTGATTGGGCAGGGCTACGTTGACCTTTCTCACGTGCAATTCCTTGTTCTTGATGAGGCAGACCGCATGCTTGATATGGGTTTCATCCGAGACATTCGTAAGATTCTTGCAAAGATACCAGAGAAACGTCAAAGTCTACTGTTCAGTGCAACCATGCCACGCTCGATTGTAGATT
>Ga0209501_10001390_pt1 | contig 26748 bp, 30 predicted proteins | sample ArcticOcean_MG_C_4_FD_187434 | JGI IMG/M metagenome (GOLD analysis project Ga0209501, IMG submission 187434) | Marine microbial communities from western Arctic Ocean - ArcticOcean_MG_CB4_134 (SPAdes) (version 2) | ecosystem: Environmental > Aquatic > Marine > Oceanic | place: Arctic Ocean...
TGGTAATAAACATATTCCTACTGGTGGAAGTGGTTCTTCTGGTAGTAAGCAAGTCTTAACATATAATGGGGCTTCTGGAGATGCTACTTTCCAAAATGCTTCTGAGCATGGTACTCATGGTGGTGGTAGTAGTGGTAACCATTTCACTACTATTGAAGTTAGCGGTACAGATTTAGATGCGGTTGGGGATGACACCCTAGTTATGACTTCTGCTAATAGTGTTATAGGTCTTGTTGGGAATTCGGGTGCTGATTCTATGACATTTACTGGCAATGCTTTTAGACTAGTTACTGCGGGTGGGAATACCCTTACGGCTACAGGGGATGATACCTTAAACTTTGCAAATGGAGCAGGGATTAGTATCGTAGGGAATGCGTCAACTGACACAATCACCATTTCATATACAGGTGAATCAAGTGCAAGTACTAGCTCTGAGGCCCACACAACAGGTAGCCATCAGCACACACTAGCTTCTGGACATGATGGTAGTCATACAGGTGGAACTAACAATTATGTAGCTGTTTTTACTGGTACTAATATTCTACAATCTGCTGTTAGTTCCAGAACAACTTCTAGAATGTATGTAAATAATATTTATTTTAACGGCACTAGTCCTTACTGTGGAAGTTCTACCTCTCCTGCATATCAAGTTCGTACTGGACGGTTGTTTACAACTGACCCGAATGTATACCATGAAAATTTAGGCACTAATTCATCAAGTACAAACTACTTAAAAGTACATAATACTTCTGGTTTAGTAACTGAAGTGAGTTCTACTAGAAAGGTGAAGGAAAATATTGTAGACCTTACAATTGATACTTCTAAGCTATATGATTTAGTACCTAGAAACTTTAAATTTAAAGACCAACTCATTGAAGTGTGGAATGATGAAACTGATGAAACTACATCTTATACAGAAGTAGGCGAAAATTCTTTTGGGATGATTGCTGAAGAAGTAAATGAAATTTTACCAGAATTAGTTGTCCTTGATAAAAATCAAGAGCCTAAATCTATTGACTACCCATTACTTAGTGTCTTGTTATTATCAGAGTTAAAGAAAATGCAGGCTAGGATAGAAGTGTTAGAAAATAATGGGTAGTAAAGAACAAATAATACAACTCCGTACAGAGAACCCCTTAATGAACTCTGTGGAGATAGGAAAAGAAGTGGGCGTATCTAAACAATACGTCCATAAAATTCTTCGGAAGGAAGATTTAAATACTAGTGTTCCTAAGAAGAAGAAATTCAATAGGTGCAAACAATGTAACGAACCTGTTGGCACCCGCGTCAATATATGTAGTGGTTCTTGCCATTTCACTTATTATCGTATGAAAGTCACTTGTTCTTTTTGTCATGTAGACTTTTATTTGAAACGGTCAGAGGTGACACAGAGGCATAGAAGGAAGTATAATAAGATATACTGTAGCAAACCTTGTTACTATAAAGGACGTAAAGATAGTTAAAAGAAGTTTTTAGGAGAATAGTATGGAGATTAATGACGAGTTGATTCAGCAATGGGAACCGAAAGTACAACGCATGGCTTCTAATACGTACATTGTAGGGTTGGATAGAGAAGATTTAACACAAGAACTTCGATTAGCAATTGTAAAAGCAGCTAAAGGATTTGAAGAAGACCGTGGTGTGTTATTCCACACGTATTTACATACTGCAATGGTTAATACTATTAGAACTTTAATTACTAAAAGTCAGAAATTGAATCCTCCTACTGAAAGTTTGGATGATGTAGAATCGGTGTTTTCGACAATGCCTATGCAATCTACGGAAATTTTAGAGGCTCTAACTTATCCCATAGATTTTACTACTGATGTTGAGTTTAATGAATTTTTACAAGAATGTGCATTAGATGAATTAGAAAAGGCTTTCATTACTCTAAGATTAGAGGGATTAACTATGGAGGAAATTACCGAAGACTTAGGGGAACCAGCATATAGGATACGGCAAACAGTACGAGAAAAATTACTTGTGGGGGCATTAAATGAGGAAAAGAACTCGACGCGGGGGGATGTTTCGGAAACAAGGGTTGACAATGACGCAGGAAGAGTATAGAGTTATTAGCATAGATAAAGCCACTGAAGGTATCCAAACATGGGGCACATTCACTAACTTAGAAGAAGCCCTTGTCCAAGCCCAGGATGTTAAACGTCATGATTTAGATGTTTATATTCATGGGGATTCCAACAGAGTTATATCTAAAGTTTAATACTTTGGAGAAGATATGGAGAACTTTGATTTTATTGAATCTGGTGTCGTTTTCGGCCTCACTGACCGATTAACCTTTAGAAAATTTAAATACTCAGGAAAAGATTTTGCTAAACATGGAGATGCATACAAATTTGTTACTACTCATTATGATACTTATGGCGAAGTCCCCAGCCCTGAAACGCTTTGTGAAAATTTCCCCACATTAAACCCAGCAGCTCAAAACTTAAATTTTGAGTATGCTTTAGATACCTTTCAAGACCAAGTGTTGTTTAGACAAGTTATCGGTGTCTTCCAAGATAATAAAGATTTGTTATCTGAAAATCCTAAACATGCATTAGCGAACATAAATCATGGGCTTCAAGATGTGTCGGTGATTTATGATGAAGATGTGTTATTTTATAATACACAAGCTGAAAATCGTTATGATGAATGGAAAAAGCGCACTGAGAAACGTCGAATGGGTGATGGGATTATGGGGATTCCAACCCCATTCCATTCCATTAATAGATTAGGTGTTGGGTGGCTTCCAGGCGAAATGGTATCCCTATTTGCTAGGCCATCAGTAGGTAAGTCTTGGGTATGTGTCCAAGCTGCTGTTACAGCGGCATTGAGTGGGCATAAAACCCTTTTGATATCTACTGAGATGCCTGCCGCTCAAATGAACATGAGAACGGATGTAGTCATGGGTAAGGCTATGGGGTATAACTTCTCCCATGCTGATTTACGTAATGGTAATCCAATTGATGAAGAGTCTTATCAGGAATTTCTACGTAATCTAGATAATGTGCCTTTGTTAGTGTGTGACCACATTGAGGGGGAGTCTAGCATATCTTTAGAAAGTATTCATAACCTTATTCGGAAGTATGTACCAGACTTTGTAGTTATTGATGGCGTTTATTTAATCACTACTTCTAGTAGAAGTTTTAAAGCTATGTGGGAACAGACACACATGTTATTTTATGGCTTGAAGAATATATGCTTATCTACAAACACAGCTATGTTTGTTTCTACACAAGCTACGAAAGAAGCATCGGATGTGTTTATGCCACCTATGGCAGACCAAGTAGCTTTTGGGGATGCTCTGTTACGGGCTTCTGATGTAGTCATGTCTATGTGTATGATTGAAGATGAAAGTGAGAAACGACTCCTAGCCTTTCAGAAGTATAGAGATGGAGTCATGCCTTTGAATACTGCCATCTTAGACTGGCAAGTTAATAATGGCCTTATAGCTGAAGCCCCAGACGATTTCTAATGACTGAGTGGGCCAATGTATTGGCAGATATAGGGATTATTGTCCCTATTGATAAAGACCAGTTTACCCTCCAGTGCCCCTTCCATGAAGATACTGTTGATTCATGTTCGATAAACATTGAGAAGGGGGTATGGATTTGTTTTGCAGGCTGTGGGCAAGGTACCTTATATGGCTTCTTAATGAAGTACTTAGACATTAGTTATGAGGAAGCAACACAGAAAGTCTTAATCAACACATCTGTTTTTAACCTGAATATGTTTGACGGATTGATAGTAGATGATAGTATTATGCCTGAAGTACGATTCCCGTTTAAAGAAGGATATGTTCCTGAATGGATATTTGATAGGGGGTTTGATAAACCCACCCTTCAAAAATGGGGTTGTGGGATAGACAGTGAGAATAGTTTAATCATTCCAATTAAAGATGACATCTCTCGTTTAGTTGGTTGGGTTAGGCGTAGGCAATATATGACCCCCAAATATTTATATTCTAAGGGGTTAAAGAAATCTAGGGTGTTGTTTGGGCAACATTTAAGGGTAGAGAAAACCCCCTTTGTCTGTATTACAGAAGGTACGTTAGATACTATGTGGTTAGACCAGCATGGGTGCCCTAGCGTAGCCCTCTTAGGGGCATCCTTGTCTAAAGCTCAAGAAGCATTAACCTTGGGTTTACAAACCGAAGAATTGGTGCTATGCTTAGATAATGATGAAGCAGGCCAAATAGGTTTTCAAAAAGCTATGGGTTGCTTATCCAAAAGTTTTGTGGTAAGCTATGTGAAATTGCCAAAGGAGTACAAAGATGTACAGGATGTAAGAAATAGCGATGAACTTCTAAGTATTATAAATAGCAGAACATTTTTTTAAGGAAGGAGAATTATATGAGTGGAATAGGAAGAATTCAAGAAGCACGGGAAACTAGGACTCAGGGTCAAGGTGGAAGTAATGGGGTTCCAGGGAGAGAAATCTGGTTTAGGGATGGTGACCAAGCATTCCTATCTTCAGTAGCAACAGGGGAAGAAGGCGATACTAACCTCGATGATTTGTACATGTACACCTACAATTCTGGAAGTCGTTGGGTAAATCTACTAGATGATGCTGATGTAGATAAGAGTGAGGTACCGGATAATCAACGCCCTTCTCATAAGTTTGCTTTTTGGGCATATGTCCATGAAATTATTCATACTGAACGGCGCAATGATGATTGGGAAGTTGTGCAAGGCCCAGGTGGTAAGAAGGTTTACAAGGAAAGCATACATGATTTCCGTATTATCTCCCTAACCTTTGGGCGTAGTGATTATATTTGGAACCAACTCGTTGATATTTACAATGATTGGAGTGGTCTAAATAAGGGTGTTATGCGAATTAAGCGTACTGGCACTGGGATGTTTGATACGTCTTACCAACTAGCGGCTACTGCTCGACAAGAAGAAATTCCTAGTGATGAAGAGGCGAAGATTGCAGACTTGCCTACGATTAAAGAGTACTTTAAGTCTCGCTATGGTGGGCAGACTACGCAAGCTCCAGCAATGGCTGGTGTGTCTACTGCTTCTAGCACTGATGCTGACGATTTGTTTTAATGTTAGTTAAGACTGCCATAGACTTTGACTATTATGTGGGCCAACTTGAAAAAGATTTGGCCCACAATCCTACAAGTCATATCGTAGTTGATGTAGAGACGAATGGTTTAGATGCCTTTGGCCGTAACCAATTGTGTGGGGTGGGGATTGGATATGGTGAGGACACATACTATTTCCCCTTTATGCATCAACAGGGAGATAATTTAGGCCCAACGGAATTACAGCGATTGATGAGATGCCTGGAACAAACAGATAAGTTGGTTGGGTATAACATCAAGTTTGACCTCAAGTTTCTAGAGAAAGCAGGATATAAACCACCTGAAGAAGTGGTTTTTGCTGATGTGATTGTCATGGTTCGCTTAACTGAACCAGCTTCTGTAAAGGAATTGGGGCTGACCCACACAATTCAAAGGGTGTACGGGGAAGCAGCGGCATCCTACGATAAGGACACAAAGAAGGAATTACGCTCTCATAAGTGGCATAAAGACTTCTCCTTATCCCCCCCTGAACTACTAGGGCCATATTGTGAGCAAGATGTGTATTGGACGCATAAGCTCTACGTTAAAACCCTTAAACAGATTTTAGAAAGTAACCAAGTTGATGTCATGAATCTAGAATTCGATTTAACTAAGGTTCTATATTCTTTAGAGAACGAAGGTATATCTATTGACACGGCGTATGTCCAAGATGCTATTACTAGAATTGACCAACGTCGAAATGAGGTAGAGGCTAAAATTTATGACTTAGCTAATAAAGAGTTTAATATAAATAGTTCGCAACAAGTAGGAGAACTCCTGAATGAGAGGGGCATTAGGTCATCTATTCAGACTCCTAAGGGAAAAGAGTCTTGGAGTGAGGTGGCATTAGTTCAGATAGATGACCCCTTAGCAGGATACATTAGACAATATAGGGCATTAGAGAAATTGAAGTCCACTTATCTGGAACCATATTTAGATGCTTCTGTAATGCATACTTCGTACTGTAATTGGGGAACGTTAACAGGTAGGCTGTCTTCTAAAGAACCCAATCTCCAAAACATCCCCAGAACCCATTTCAAGTTGCTGGATAGGGAACTTACAGAGGACGAAAGGAATACCGTTAAAGGCCGTATAAACGCCATTATAGCCGCTAAAGGTACTAGTGCAGTCCTAGACCTTAGTAACCATGTATTGGACACCTGGGGCTTTGTGGGGGACGAATCCTTTGACCCTGAGGATAGAGAACAGGTAGCAATGCGTAGAATGTTTATTCCTAGGAAAGGGTACAGGTTAGTGTCATTTGATTATTCTCAGATGGAAGTTAGAGTCTTCCTGAGTTATTTACACAATGAAGACGTTGATGCACTCTTGGCAAGAGAAGATGTAGATTTTCATGGGGAAGCAGCAAAAATTGCTTTTGGGGTAGATGAGAGTAGTAGTGAATATAAGTTTTATAGGCAGATGGCGAAGAACATTACGTTTGGAGTTATCTATGGTATAGGGAAGGCCAGACTTGCTAATCAATTGAATGTGTCTGAGAAAGAAGCATTTCAATACAAAAAGAAGTACTTTGCTGGCATATCTGGGTCAAAGTCCTTTATAGATAAAGTCTCCCGTACCGTGGCGGCACGGGGTTGGGTTAAGAATCGGTATGGTAGGGTGTATAAAATACCAGCGGATTTAGCCTACAAAGGGGTTAATTACTTAGTACAAGGCACCAGTGCTGATATTATAAATGAAAGGATAATTAAAATACATGGATATCTTAAAGATAAAAAAGCTCACATCTTGCTCCAAGTCCACGATGAAATCATTTGTGAAATTCCTGATGATGAAATACACAGCGTACCATCAGAAATACAGAAATTACTAGAAGAGAATAGTTTGGGGATTCCCCTCAAGGTGGATGTCGAGGTATGTGACCCTTCCTGGGCCACCAAGAAATACTTGACTGATATCCCCAAACCTGTTACAATAGAGGAAGCTATAGATTGGGATTAGGAGGATAAGAATGGCTAAAGTAAGTGTACATTTAGGATTTACGTTTAGGGTAGGGCCACTAGAAACGAATCAGTACAGTCGTATTGATGTGGATGTTAGGGATATAGATACTGAATTGCCTGTGAAAGACCAGATGAATGAGGCATCTAAGGCTCTAGACCAAGTATGGACGGTAGTTAGAGAAGCAGTAGATGAAAAGATTGAGAATGTGCTTGATTCAGGGAGTACCTCATGAGTGAAATAGCAAGGGTTAAAGTATTAGAGGATGTATTGTTAGAACGAGAACGACACGATACAGCTTGGGAACCACACTACAGTCGCTTGTATGAATATACACACTATATTCAATTAGCAGCGATATGTTTTGCGATGGCTGAAGCTCAATTTAAGGAAGACACAAAAAATGAAAAATACAGCTGATGAAGTAATCGCCCAATTACTGGGGGATAAAAAACTAAACTTACAAAAGGGAAATAGTGACACCTTTAATTACACACGTATTCCCTTTGGCATTCCTGCGCTAGATAAACTTACTGGTGGTGGCATCCCTAAGAAACGCATGACCATTATGTATGGGCCTACAAATGTGGGGAAGTCTTATCTTGCTTCCCAAGTGGTGGCAAATGTTCAACGAGACGGTGGAACGGCTGCATGGATAGACACAGAATTATCCTGGGATTCAGAATGGGTAGAAAAGTGTGGCCTAGATTCTGAACGTATGCTCGTATCTCAGCCTACTAGTGGGGAAGAAGCTTTAGGAACAGTCAAAGAACTTATGAGGGCAGGAATAGACATTATTGTTTTGGATTCGATTGCAGGGTTAGTTCCATCAGATGTGCAGGATAATGACAAGGGGTTTGAGTTTAGTCCAATGGCCTGGCAAGCCAGGTTCGTAAACTCCGCTCTCCCCAGACTTCTACCGAATCTAAAATCTGGGTCAGCCTTCATTGCTATCAATCAAGTAAGGTCAAGTATTGGCCCTGTAGCTCTAGACACTATGCCTGGGGGTTTAGCCCAAGGATTCTTTGCTCATTTCTTACTTCAGGTTAGAAGGTCTGGATGGATTGAAGAACCTAAAGGAAATAAGGTGGGGTTTGATATGGAGGTTCGATTACGCAAGAGTAAGGTGGGGGGTGAGAACTGGAGTAATGCCATTGTGCCCTTTAGAGTGGATGGTGGGATTGATGTACTAGAAAGTTACATTAGAGAAGCCATACAACAGAAGTTGATTACTCAAAAAGGTGCATGGTATGATTATGAAGGAATTAAAGCTATGGGTATGAATGGTTTAAAAACCCAATTGCTGACTAATCCTACTCTAGTAGACAAGTTGAAAGCAGATGTTACCTAGAGATTATACTAAACAAGAAAACCTTATCGCAGACCAATTGTCGGAATTCGGTCTGCGGTATGACCAACAAGTACCTATAAATCAATACACAGCTGATTTCTATGTTCCTGAATTAGGTCTTGTCATTGAAGCAGATGGAGTGTATGGGCATTTGGGGAAGAGGGATGCATATAGGGACTCTGAAATAATGAGGATTTTTGGGATAGGGAACATTTTGCACATTAAAGATACTACTAAACAAGGGATAAAGGATACATTATGGCAGGCATTAAACAACTTAACCAACTAGCAGAAACTAAAACTCGTAACCGTACATCTAATCAAGATAAATGGCTCCTTAAAATGTTTGAGAATACGTTGGGGTCTGAACAAAGGAGTAGTCGAGTGGGGGTGTTTTACCCCTCTATGTTAGGGAATGAGTGTGATAGATATTTGTACCTAGCATATAGAGGAGTTCTACCACAGCAAGTGATTAGTAGCGGAACCCAAAGGATTTTTGATACGGGGTCTTCTTTAGAGGATAGGATGACCAAATACTTTGAACAAATGGGGATTTTAAAGGGGAGGGAAATCCCACTTAAATGTGACAATCCCCCCATTTCAGGCCGAGCAGACTTCTTACTTGCTCATGAAGAGCATGAGGAGATTGTTCTAGAACTTAAATCAATTAATGACAAAGGCTTTAAGAATTTATACAGTAAGCCTAAACCAGAACACTCAATACAATTACAGATTTATCTGCAATTATTGGACAAAGCCTATGGGATTGTGTTGTATGAAAATAAGAATGACCAGAAGCTAAAAGCGTTTAAAGTACCCAGAAGTGCTAAAGAGTGGAACACTTTAGTTAATAGGTGTACTAAAATACAAGAAGCAACAGTAATACCAGATAGCTGTACTGGGCCATCATGGTGTGCCTGTAGGCACTATAAGGAGGATGAGGATGGTAGAGAAGTGGACACCAATGAAAGCCTTGGGAAAAGCGACTAGAGTTATAGATGAGTTAATGGTTCCTCCGTTTAAGACGGATTTAAGTGAACAACCCAACTTAGACTTTGCTAATTTGATGAATGCTGATGCTAAAACGCTAGAAGAGTTTTTAACTTTATATGGTGGGTATAAAGCATATTTAGAGTCTAGGGTAGCTGATGTTGAAGCTGGTAAGAACGCTTTAAAAGCAGCATTTGATGAAGGATATGCAACTGCTGGGTATAAAATGGCAGAGGACAGAGAATCAGAGGGCAGGAAGAAGTTAACTAGAGATGAAGTTCGTGGGGCGGCATTAACTAACTACCCCCAGTTACGAGAGTTGAGTAGGGAAATTATTGAACAAGAAGCGACATATGTGAAAATGTCTGGTGTGCTTAGTGCTTACACTTCTGCTTATCACACAGTCTCAAGGATTGTAGCTCTTCGTATTTCCCCAGGTGTTAGTTATGGATAGGCATTACCTAGGATTAGATTGTTCTAGTAAAGCCGTTCATGGCACTATCATTAATCAGGATAAAGTTTTGCAAGAGACTATAAAATGGGTTTCCCCAATTAAGGATTTTGACTCCAGATTCGTGGATTTTTTGACTAAGTTTTACGAAGAACTAGGTATAATAATAGAAAGGTATCCGTCTTTATGGGTGGCTGTTGAAGCCCCTATTTTTATTCAAAATCCACGAACTACAATGCAGATTGCTTCTGTAGTGTACGCCACCAAGTTTATATGTTCTTTACATGGCTTGGATAGCATATTAGTACAAAATAAGACATGGAAGAAAGTGACGGTGGGAAATGGGAATGCGGCGAAAAGCGATATTTTAGAGTATGCCAACAAGTTTTGGGATACTCAGTTTGCAGAACAGGATTGGGCTGATGCAGCTTGTGTGGCTTTGTGGTGTAGAAAATGGTATTTGGAACTGGCAGAGGAGATAATATGAGTGTAGTGTTTTATATGAAAGGGAAGACCGAGACTAGTGTAGAGTATGTTGATAAACTACCTGAGGGCATGACAGCCCAAGAATTTAAAAAGAAGTATGGGGTAGTGGTTTGGTGCGACTACTTTGGGTGTAAATATAATACTCAAGTGGAAGATACTCAACGGACAACTGGTAAGTTATTGAATAAGCGTGGGTATCAACCTATTGGTAAAGATGCTGGTGTGTGGAGAGGGCTATGTACTCGCCAAGAGATTGGATTAAAATATCTTAACGGTAAACCTGAATGCTTTACTTCTGCGGTAAGGAAAACAGGGAACCTGAGTTTTGCAGGATTGCTACAGTCTGATGGAACGCCTTATGGGGGAAGTATTGAATCCCAGCATATGGAAGACCCGTCATTCGACATCCCTTCTAATTGGGGACAGGAAGATAGGGCACCCAGAAGGGGTTTACGTTCCCCAGATATTAGGGAGTATTAATATGCCGAAACAATTCCCTCCTGAGATTAAGGAGAGGGCTTTAGGTTTATACATTAAAGGGGATAAATCTGCTAGAGAGATTGCCGAGATGCTGTGGGATGACTTCGCTATTGAGGTGAAGCCATCCACCATCTATTTGTGGGCAAGGGATGGAGATTGGGGTGTGCAACAAGTAGAAGTTCGTGTTGAGGCCATTAATAAGATAAAAGAAAGTGAGGGCCAACGATTCGCAAGAACTCAGCAGGAGCATTTAGATACCTATGAATCCCTCCGTCATAAAGCAGGGCATGAATTAGAACATTTAAATTTTGATAAAGCATCGGATGCTGCTAAAGCCCTAGACATGGGTATAAAAGGAGAGCGAGAAGTCATTAAAGGAATGGTTAATCTCCAGTTTGTACAGGGTGTGTTAAGTGTCTTAGTGGAAGAAATTAACGATGAGGACGTGTTGAAACGGGTGGCAGGACGTTTAAAGGCATTAATACAAACTGAGGAGCCAGCACTTTCATGACAGAAGAGATAACTACTTTTAATGATGCATTTGATAGATTAGCAGCAGGATTACTAACGTCTGGAAAAGCCAAGGTAGGGTCATTCCATGAGTTTCTCGTTAATATATGGGCACAAAGTTTTGATAACCCAGAATACTTTAAAGCTTGGCATGTTGGGATAGTGGCTGAAGATATTGAAAAGGCTATGCAAGCAGGGTTAAATTATTGTGCCATCCTCCCACGGTTCCATTTTAAAAGTACCCTATTGGGCCACGCCTTTAGTGTGTGGAGGCTCTTAACGGCTCCTAGGGACTGTTCTGTGCTGTATTTATCGTATAGTGATGGGATGGCCCGTTACCATATCTCTGAAATTAATAAGGCCATCTCTAGAAACCCTCAATTAGTAGAGTGGATGGATAACCGTACTCCCAAAGCTGACTTCTCCGCTAGATATCTGATTAATAATAAGCCTATGAATATTATGCATGGGGGTCTTTTTTCATTTAAGCGGGGTATGCATGTTAATGGTGCGTTGATTGCAGATGACATTCTCCGTGACCCTGAAAACCCTTTGAATATTGGACAGGTAACAAAGGTTGAAGACCATTTCTTAACTGAGTCTTTATTCATTCCTTTGAAGGGTGTGCCTGTTATAGTTCTAGGAACTCCTATGATGCCTGGAGATTTACTTGCTAACCTCCAGAAGGATGAACGTTTCCTATCTAGAGTGTTGCCAGCCCTTGACCCCGTTCCTGGGCGCAGGGTGTTGATGCCTGAGTTATATGATGAGAACTGGCTGTTGCAACAACAAAAAGCTAGGCCCAAATCCTTTGCATCAGAGTTTCTGCTGGTTCCTCACTTTGCTACTGAGGCCTATTTTAGTGAGGAAGATATTGTCAGTTGCGAAGATGAGACGTTGCGGGAGTTGCCTTCAACCCGTAAATATAGGAAACAAGAAGATTCATTTATTTTTGCAGGGTTTGATGTTGGTAAAAAACGGCACCCTTCTCACCTAGTTATATTTGAGAGAGGTGGAGATGGTACATGCCGCCAACTTCATCAGTCTTGGTTGGATGGGTGGAACTATTCTGACCAAATAGAATACTTAAATGAAGTAGCAGAGAATTTTGATATAGATAAAGGGTATGTAGATAATACTAGAGGAGAATTAGAGGATAGGGGGTTGGATTATAGGTGGAAGCCCCTAACCTTTACTGTTAAGTCCAAAAACACAATGGCACAGATTTTTGAAAAATATGTTCTTTCGGGGAAAATTAAACTTCTAAAAGATGAGCGGCAGAAGCAGCAAATCTTGTCAGTTAGTAATGAATTAAAGGCTCCTGAAACCCCTATGGGGCATGGAGATGCATTCTTTTCTATTGGCATGGCCTTATTAGCTTCCTGGGAAACAGGACAGTTTGGTTTTACCAATCTAGGTGACTTGCAAGGATTTCTTGACCCAGAAGACCCAGCAGAGATGAAGGAAACAGGGGAACCACCAGCAGTTTTGGAAACTGAACTTGACCCAGTTAAGGAAATGGCCTTGCCAGGTGGCATCAAGATGGATTATACTAGGGCAATGAACCCAGACTTAACGATGGCAGATTGTCCAAATCCAATTTGTGACGAGATTATTTGCAAACCAGAATTTTGGGTACCAGAACGGAAACTTTGTATATATTGTGGACATAGGGGGTAGGAGATTGATAGACACACACATTTCTGAACAGGCAGAAACCATTTTGGCACACCGATATTTTCTTAAAGATACGGATGGGAACCCAACAGAAGATTCACCAGAACTCTTTTGGAGGGTGGCGAAAGCAATAGCTGAGGTAGACAGTTATTATGAAGTTCTTCCTAATGAAGTCACACTCTTAGAACAGAATTTCTTTGAGATGCTATGGAATCTGGAATTTCTACCTAATTCCCCCACACTAATGAATGCAGGCACTGCTCAAGGCACCTTGTCAGCCTGTTTTGTTTTGCCATTGGAAGATAGTATGGAACAAATCATGAAGTCTGCTACGGATGCAGCTATGGTGCAGAAATTTGGTGGTGGCACAGGTTTTGCTCTGTCTAAAATTAGACCTAAGGGAGCCAAGATTCAATCTACTCATGGCGTTGCCTGTGGCCCCATAGAGGTGCTTAAAACCCTCTCTAGGGTGTCCAGTATGATAACGCAGGGTGGCAAGCGTGATGGGGCTAACATGGCTGTTCTGAGTGTGCGACACCCAGACATCCTTTCTTTTATTGAATGTAAGAAAGTAGAGGGTGACATCCATAATTTTAATATTTCTGTTGCTGTTGACACTCCCTTCATGGAGGCTGTTAAAATGGGCCAGGAATATACATTAAATGACCCTAAAACAGGTTTGCCAGTTTCAGTTTTAAATGCACGAGAAGTCTTTTTAAAGATTGTTCAGGGTGCGTGGCGTAATGGAGAACCTGGGGTGGTCTTCCTCGATAGAATGAATGAAGACAATAAAGTTGGTGAGGAATACGGGGATATAATTGCAACGAATCCTTGTGGAGAACAGCCCCTATTAGGGTATGAGAGTTGTAATTTGGGGTCAATTAATCTTGCTAAGTTTATTCGGACTACTGGGCTTGACCAGTCTGCCGTGGGTTGGGAAGGCATGATTGATTGGGATAGGCTTCAACACGTAGTGCGTAATGCGGTACATTTTCTTGATAATGTTATTGATGCGAATGATTACAGCATTCCTGAGATTGAAAAAATGACGAAGGCTACTCGTAAGATTGGCTTAGGTGTTATGGGCTTCGCTGATTTATTGATTAAATTGCGAATACCGTATAATTCTGAGGAGGCACGGACAGTTGGGGACGAGGTGATGCGATTTATTAATCATATGGCAAGTGTTAAATCATTAGAATTGGGTGCAGTTAGAGGGACTTTCCCCGCTTGGGAACAAAGTAGTTATAAGATTCAAGAAAATTATAGGAACGCTTGTCGTTTGACGGTAGCCCCTACGGGCACTATTTCTATGATTGCGGGGTGCGCTAGTGGAATTGAACCTATCTTTGCTTTGGCGTGGCGTAAACAAAATATATTGGAAGGTCAGACCCTATTCTATAGTAATGAAGAGTTTAAAAAAGACGCGCAAGAAAATAATTTCTATTCTGAAGACCTTATGCTTTATTTGGCCTCTGGTGGTTCTTTAAAAGACCGTGATGATGTCCCAGATTGGGTTAAAGAAGTATATGTAACGGCCCAAGATATTTCTCCTGAAGACCATGTTTTAATGCAAGCCCGTTTCCAAAAATATGTGGATTCTGGCATATCTAAGACCATTAATTTTGCGTCTGATGCTACCTTAGAAGATGTGTTTGCAGCTTATATGACAGCTTGGGAGACGGGATGCAAAGGGATTACAGTATATCGTAATGGCAGTAGAGAGAAAGAGGTATTGGTGACAGGACATTTAGAAGGGGAAACTCCTAAATGTGATTGTGAGTCTCCGTTGATTGTCCAAGAAAGTGGTTGTGAAACTTGTAAAGTGTGTGGGTGGAGTGCGTGTAAGATTTCGTAACAAAAACAAATTATGTAGTATAATATAATAGAGAAGTAGGGTAAGGAGGATTATTATGGTAGGAATGTTTCTAAAGGATAGGGAAGTACAATATACAGCCAATAGAGATGATATGACGAATACATGGCGTATTTTAGATACTTGGCATGAGGATTTGGCTCAATTAGGGCCAGAAGATGACATAGAAGATACGAGTAAAGCTGTTATGGTTATCACTGAAGGGGCATTTATAGCGATAGTGAAAGAAGCAGCTAGATTAGGTGTTTTGCAAAACGCTAATTTTGGGGAGAATCCTGAATTAGAAGAGGAAAATACTGCGTTACGGGAGAAACTTGCGGTGCTGGAAACACAACCTAAAGAAGTAGTGGTTACTCTGCCCCCAGTCCCTCAAAAGCCCCAATCTGAAGGGTATCTTTTAAAAGAAATGGCAATGCAAACTCTTCTTAAACTTACCAGTATGTCAGACATAGAAAATTTGACAAAGGATTAATTTATGAGACTACAGGATTATTTACCTGAGGTGCCCAAATTAGCTCAAACTGTCATTAATTTGAATGAACAGATTAATTTCTTAGACTTAATGAAATCGAATGGCGAAACGGGCCGTGCGCCTACTATTGGTCTAGACCATGTAGTTAATACATGGGTACGCCATCAAATGGCTTATCGTCAACAGCTTGTAATGGACTTACAGATGTTGGCATATTCAATTGAAGAGGTGCGTTCTCCATTACAACACATTACTGGGGAAGTATTCAGGCGGGGAATTGAGTGGGTTCCCCTAGTTGAAAACCCTGACAAAGAACAGCAGAAAAGATTGGTTTCCTTTATGGATGATTGTAATATCTTTGACCAATCGCTGGAAGAAACGCTTCGTCAGTTTCATTTTGACCTAAATGCCATTGACGATGCTTTCTTATATTTAGTGAAAGAATATAGAAAGTTAGATGATGGAACCATGCGTTCTAAAGTGAATGAAATTAGACGCTTGAACCCCGCATTAGTGGAGTTTGACCTTGATGCAGCGGGATTGCCAAAAAATGCCCATTTCCTGTGTCCTATTCATCGGGATGAGGTTAAAGAAGACCCTGGTGACTGTCTTAACACTGATTGTGGTTTAAAATTACAAGCTGTGATGTATAAGTATTACCATCGGAATCAACATTTGTTCTTCTTGGATGGAGAAGTCATTCATTTATCTAAGTTCTCGCCAAGCGAAACTTATGGATGGAGTCCTATCTTAACAATCTTTGAAAAAGCTTTAACATTGATTGGTATGGATAAAAATCTGTATAGATACTTCTTTGAACGGAAAATGCCAGCTAGTATGATGATGGTGTTTACTGATGACCCAGAGTCTTTGCGTAGAGAACGTCAACAGATTGCAGCGCAAACAAGACTTGACCCCAACTATATACCAATGGTAGCTGTTTCCTCTCGTAATAATAGGGGCAGAGTTGACATGGTACGATTGTTCCATACTCTTAATGAGATGGATTATCTGCCTGTACGGGGAGAGATACGGGAACGGATAGCAGCTATGTGGGGTGTAACTCCTGCATGGCAGGGCGCACCTGAAGCCTTTGGTGGCCTCTCTACCCAAACTCAGCAATTAGTTGTTATGAGTAGGGTGGTTGAAGGTGACCAGAGACTGTTCCATGAAAAAGTATTCCCCCAAATCTTAGAAGCCTTTGGTATAACTGATTGGGGACTGAAATTACCTAATCCTGAGGAGAAAGCGGAAGCTACTCGTATTAGCTTCTCACAACAGAAGGCACAAATAGCTAATCAGTTTGTTGCTTTAGGTTTTGATATTCGGTTAAAGGATGATGGAGTTCCTGTAGAAAATGCTGAGTTTATGATATTCGGGAAGCCTGTCAATATGATGGAAAAGCAAGGGGAACAGATGGATATGGCAATTGACCAGCAAAAGCAACAGATGGAACAAATGGAACAACAACAACAGATGATGGAAGAGCAAGCACAATCTGGTCAACAGCCAGGACAAGCCCCTGCTCCTCCTGAGGGCGTGAATCAAGCCCCTGGACGCACTGGGTCTGCCCCAGGTGGGGGAGAATCAGCAGAGGCCCAGCCTATGCCTCCTATGCCCATGCAGATGATGGAGTTCGCTCCCTTAAAAGGAGGTCAAAATAAAGACTATACATATAACTATCTGCCAAGGAAGGAGAGGACTACTGAGGAGTTAGATAAATATGCAGATAATCGTAAACCTGATGATGACCCAACTAAAGATGTTGAACCCCCCAAAAATTGGGTGCAGGGGCTGATGTCAAAGGGATATTTAACGCCGATAATTAAGCAAGTTACTAATGATGGGTCTAAGATGTGGTTTGCTCAAGATGGGGTAGACTACATTGCTAACTTACATCCCACGGGTGTGACACACGTTGAAAAAGCTTCCTTTGGTATGGGGCCAGTTTACAAACAGCCGCATACGCCTGGGGCCAGTTATAGTCCTACAGGTAATAACAAACAAATAGACAATGATTGGGACTATGATGACGAGGATGAAAATGCCCAATAAAGATAATGTTCAAAAGCTAATGAAGTTCGTGGAAAAAGCTGATGATTGGACTGTGCCTAGCAAGGATGATGATTTAGATGAAGCCTCTGAAGAAACTCGCCGTAATTGGGCGAAAGGAAAAGAAGCTGGCAGTGGGTTTCAGAGATTTGGGCCAATTGACCATTCTAAAGAGAAAGGCTCCCTAGAAAATCCCCGTGATATTATGGGACATTGGCGCGATGAGGGTGTTGCTCGTAAAAGAAATGTGTCATCGCCGTGGGGCGGTATGCCTCGTCAATTTCCTGTTCAACAAGAGGGAGGAACCTCAGGGCCAGTGACAGGGTCTACTCACAGATATGGCAAACGAGAAGATTATGATACATCCAATGCCTCTAAGTGGGAAGAAGTGAAGCCCTCCTCAGCACGGGAGAGGGCTAGAATGGGGATGGAGAATTCTTTACAGAAAGAAGGAGAAGGGGGAGGAGACGGAGGGGCATTTAACGGCCTATCCGATACAGTCTTTACCTCGACTAATGCTGGTATTTTTAGTCCTACCTATGGAGGCAGAGGAACAAAGAAAAAACAACTGAAAAACCATAAACGGCAGGATAAGAAACGAAAGAAATTGATGGGTAAAGAGAAGAAAAGTGGGGTAGAACGTCTTGTGCAGTTCCTATATGATGGTTCTCCCCACATGGCTAAAAGAATGGGCCTTGCCCCAGGACTCGATGATGATAAGACAGGGAATGGTGCAACAGGACACGCCTGGAACAATAGAACCCATTCGCCTGTCGTACTTAATTGGAAGAAAGATGTTACAGAGGATGCTCTTAATCATAAGAGGACAAGCCGTCCATTAGAGGATGCATTAAAAACTGCTGAAGATAATGAACCCCACATTAATATGGGACTCCCAGGAGGAATGGAAGCCAGTGTATTAGCTACAGAACCCAGAGATGATAGTGCTAATCCTGTTGGCAATGCTAAAACGAGGCGTTCCCCAGATTGGGGAAAGCATAATTCCTATGTGCAAAAAGCAGTTCCCCCGGCAACTACGTTTATATCCCCCGATGGGAATAACGAATCTGCGGATGGGCCGCATCCTCAAAAGGCGTTTATTGATGGGGGTGGGGATAATCCTAATGAAGCTCCCCATAAAGATGCTGTAATTAAGGAGAATGATATGCAACGAAAACGTAAACAAGAGAGCAATACTGAACCAGAGGGTTCACAGCCAGTCGCTGGTTTGGGGCTGCAAATGGCTGCATATGGAAGTGGCCCAGATACCTTTGCTCAAGACGCTTTAGCTAGAGGGGGGGCAAAAGATACAGAAGACCCTGAAGTAACTCAAGAAGAAAGTGATGCAATGTGGATACCCGAAGCTGAAAAAGTTGCTAAATTAGAGGCAATGCGAAAAATGCTAGAGGATTCGGGTGATGAAACCCCACTAATCTCTGCATTATTTGCAGTTGACGGTGAGTAGTATTTCTGATAATATATGTCCTAAGTGTTCAGGCACCATGTATGTCAATGACGATAAAGATTTGAATTGCCGTATGTGTGGCACTATTATTGTGTTGACGGTAAGGAGGAAATATGATTCCAGAACAGGCAAGATTAGAGATAATAAAAAAGAAGCAAGAGGGGGAGACGTGGACGGGGATATCACAGTGGATAGAGGAGGAATACGGGATACCGATTCACAGGACAACCGTCCAACGTTGGTACGACAGAGAGGCTTTCAGCGAAGACGAGGTAGACCAAGAAGAACTCTTGGAGTCGATAGAGGATAGAACTAAACTTGATAAGAAACTAGCAACCTATAAAGCAGAACTAAATTACTATAAAAAATTGTATCAGCAAGTCATTTCAGGAGATGCTAAGAAAGATTTAATTGTAGAGGCTATACAAACATACGCACCAACTTTTGATGCCGTGCCTGTTAAACCACCCCCTGCTAAAGGGAAATCAGCTACCCCCCAAGTCATGGTGGCTGTGCTTACAGATACACATGTAGGGGAACAAGTGTTTGCACCTCAAATGATGGATATGAACTCCTATGATTATGATATTTTTAATCGGCGGCTATCGGGTTGGGCAAACCAAGTTTTAAACTTAGCCACATATCGACGTAACATTTGTACTATTGATGAGTTGATGGTTCCTATGTTAGGAGATATGATTAGTGGTGATATACATGAAGAATTGTCTCGTACTAATCTTGATAACTGTATGATGCAAATGATGCACACTGCTAGTTCAATAGCCCAAGCTCTTATGTTCCTAGCACCACACTTTAAAACCATTAAGGTTCCTTGCGTGGTGGGTAATCATGGAAGAATGACAAAAAAACCCCCAATGAAGGATAAATACATGGATTGGGATTACTTAGCCTATCAATGGATGGCGGCTTTCTGTGCGAATCAGAAGAACATTCAATTTGATATACCTAAATCCTTTGCTCATATAGTGGATATAGCTGGTAAAAATGTTCTAATGTTTCATGGTGATGCTATATCAGGGGGTGGAAGTTCCGCATCTATCAGTCGAATGATTGGGAATATGCGTGGGGTTATACAGTTTAAACAAGCTCTGGAAAGCACTATTGTAGAACATGATGGGGTTATGCCAGGAAACTTTAGTGATGTGATGATGGGGCACTTCCATCGGATAGATGTCATGGATATAGGTACGGGGGCAGCATATCTATGTGGGACAATGAAGGGTGGGGACGAGTTTGCTTTACAGCGTGTACAGGCCATTACTCCCCCTAAACAAGTAGTTACGTATTGGCACCCGTATTACGGAAATGTGGGTATGGAAGTTATTTACCTAGATAGGTTTGACGATACACCCAGCATGTTTAACAGTACTATGAAAGATGTGTGGGCTACCACGTATGCCAAAGTTTAAAAGGACATTCACAGAACGTACAGGATATGATATACGGCTCCTCACCCCTGGATTTGGTGGGGAGCTTGATGAAGAGGAATTGGAAGTCCTAAGGCAGGAACTGTTGCGTAGGCCAGGATTAAGAGAACGTTGGGGTTTTGGGGCGAAGGAAAGAATTACAAAGAAAAAGATTCAAAGAATTTCATTGGAAGGTACAAAGGAGATACCATGAGTATAATGTATTATGCCTAAGAATCCTCAACAACAAATTGAAGATGCTCTTAATAAAAGCCTCTTATCTTTTCTAAAAGCTCGTCTCCCTGACAGATTATTTACAATAAACTTTCAGGGGGATATTGCTGTGAATAGTATTGATGCAGTATTAGAACGAACAGAGACGGCAGCAGCCGGTGGGCAACCAGTTGCAGGATATTGGAGACGTATAAAGGGGAGGTGGATATGGACTGCTCCGCACAACAGGCAGACGGAAATGCCTTCGGTAATGGAGACGGCACTTTTAGAAGAAAAAGAAGAGGACTCTCCTACATTAGGATTCTCTATACAAGAAGTAGTACAGGAATTCCTACAAATGATAAGCCAACCTAATAGTTTACAAAGATTTTTATAATTAAGGAGCGAGATTATGGTAGATGTTAGTAAAGTAACCCCTTTACAAGAGTATGTTATTGCGAGACATTCACGTATGGTAGGTAAAGTTTTAGACTTAATTGAGACTGCTATGCCTGAAGGCACCCAATGCGAAAAAGTTAAAAAATTGATACAAATTCCTCTGTATGACTTTAGAAACGAAATTCTGAAGCTTACAGTTACAGGTGAAGTTCCTATTGAAGACGATTTATCAGCTTGAGATAATTATACTATAAAAATCAAAATAATTCAGGAATCATAGTATAATATATTAGTACGAAATTCGTACTACATTTATTTATTTGTCGGGAAGTCGGAGGTGGCTTAGACCAACTTTCTGAACTAGGAAGGAGGATGCACATGGCACAAGATAATGACATTGTACAAAGGTTGGAGAAACAGATAGAAGGCTCTAATCTTGCTCTTGCTGCTGTTGCGGAGGTCTTGCACAAAATGGACTCCCGTATAAGTAAACAGGAAGAGTTTGAAGACATGGAACTGGCTGACGAAGAGGATGCTTTTGAGAAGCAAGAAATCATTAAAGCAGTTGCTGGAGAAGTATACGGCTTGATTAAAGCTGACCAAGGTATGCCTGACATGGACAAAGATGGCTCTGCGAAAGAACGCAAGGCTGCATCGGTAGCAAAGGGCCATGATGACTCTGAAAAGGCAGTTACTGTTGTAAGTAAGTTGCCTGAACAGCAAGCTACGCTGCAAGCTATGCAAAAGCAGCTTAATTTGTTGAAAAACGAGTGGGCTAAGGCTGAAGACGAAGATGCAATGGAAGAGAATGGAGAAGAAGACGAAGAAGATGTTGACGAGGAAGGATATGGCATGGACGATGAGGAACTTGAGAACGCTGCACAGTACCCAGTATTAGAGAATATGCAGAAGCAGATTAAACAATTGAAGTCTATGTTGAATGAGTCTACAGATATGCGAAAGGCTGTTCAGCAAGAAACCGAAGGCCGTCTACGAAAGATGGGCTTCCGTGAAGAGACTTCTCTCACCCGTCCTACCGTTATCCGCTATGAAGATAGCATGGGTACAGATGGGACTACTGTCATCCAGAAGGAATCTGCTGGTTTAGATACTGTTGACCAAATGATGCAATTGTCCTATCAGGATTTGCGTCGGTTGCAGGAAACTATCGAGAGTGGTGAAACGGACGGCGTTCCACAAGAACTTATAGGATAATTTGAAACAAAAGATTAAGGAGATAAATTATGTCTAATCCATCCCTTGCTGAGTATATTGCTCAGTCCCAAAGAGGGTTGTATCAGAGTGTTTTCGGTGCAGGCTTCATGAAGAAAGCCAGTGCTGGAATCGGCGTTCCGTTCACGGTTGATACCGCTACTGGTATTTTTAATACCACGTATGGACGGAAGGTCTGGCAAGCTCTAAACAACCAAACTAGGTTTTTTAATGCTATCCCACGTACCGTGTGGGGTAATACAGCTGGTTGGAGGATTCGGTCTGACCGTGGTGCGAACCGCAGTGCGCCTATCCTAGAAACTGGTAACCTCCCGACAGTAGATATTTCTGCTATCCAGACGGTTTCCAGCTTGCCCCGAATCGTTGCTACAACCTTCGGTGCATCGGTCAAGTCAGTCTTCACTGCCCAACTAGAAGGTGGTGTCGGTGACGTGCTGGCGTTGGAGAATGAGAACGCCCAGCTAGACCACATGAAAGAGGTCAACTTTGAACTGTTGTCCTTGGCTGCTGCGAGGGCCACTGGTGGTAGTGGTACTACTGTTGTTTTCGGCAGTTCTGCGATTGCTAATAACTTCCATATAGGTGATGAGATTGCCCGTTACGACGGTGACCAAACTGCTCATGACCTTACCTCTGGTGTCACAGTTGGTGGTGCTTCAAGTACTGCCCATAACGTTGCTACTGTAACCGTCGATACCTCTAGCCCTGCCTGGGCTGCTGGTGACTTGGCTTACGTATATTCCCGCGCTGGGTTCACCAGCTTGGATGATATCGTAGCTGAAGACGGGGCTGCTTCTGGTGGTTTGGCTGGTAACGCTAGGGCTTTTGACCTAACGTTGGCTGCTCGTACTGCTGGTGGTTGGAACGCTGCTGCTAACGTCAGCCACAACGCTGGTGTAGGCCGTGACCTTTCCCTTAATCTAATTGATACTTGTATCCAGAAGATTCGGGAAAATGGTGGCGAACCTAAGCTGATTCTCATGGGACATGACCAGTACTTCAAATTGGAAAGACTGCTCAATTCCCAGCAACGCTATATGGGACAGGAAGAATATCAGGTTGGTGTAGGCTCTGAGCGTACATTCCCTGGTACTCGTACTGGATTGGTTTTGGCTACCTATATGGGTATCCCCATCCTACCTGATGCCGATGTGCCGAAGAGCGTAAGCTCCGCTGGTGCAATTCTGGGTACTAACGTTTACGTACTGGACACTGACTATCTTGAGATGTCAATTGCCCAGCCTACCCAGTACATTGAAAACCGTGACTACTTCGCTGCTAACAGCCTTGTTGTCAGGGGCTTGCTGTACACTCTTGGTGAGTTGCGCTGCAAGAACTTCTTTGTTCAGGCTAAAATCTGTGACCTAAGCGTCTAAGGCTTTCTTGGGGGGGAGTAGACTCCAAACTGCTCTCCCCCATTTTTTGTTCTATTTAAGGAGGATAAACTATGGCTCTTGCAATAACAGTTCCAGGCAACGCTTCAGATATGTCAGGTGTCCCTGGAAACAATAAATATGTCATTAAGACTGCCACTTTTGATAGCAGCTATGTTACGGGTGGTGAGGCTCTAACGGCGGCAACCTTGGGATTGGAATCCATTCATATCGTGTTGTTGTCAATGGAAAACAGTGGTTACGTGGCCCAGTATGATTATACTAACTCTAAAATTGCTTTGTATGAAGCTGGTGCAGACGGTGCCATCTTGGATGAAGTTGCTAATACTACTAACGTATCAGCAGTTGCTGTTCGTGTCTTAGTATTTGGTAGATAGTATGTCCTATGCCTGTACCCAATGATACCTCTATTGAAGTAAACTTAGCGGTCTATACAGAGAGATTAGATAGGTATATAGAAGGACAAACTCAATTAAACGCGACGATTTGCAATAGTTTAGAGAAACTTAATGATGAACTCGATGAAATAAAGCATTGGAGAACTCGTATGTATGGGGCTAAATCAGCCTTGTTTGTGATGGGTGTACTATTTACCCATTCAGCAATAGTGCTGGGTAGCCTTATTGGTATAATGAACTGGTTCTCAGCTGATTAGGAGATTATATGCCAACTTCAGAACATTTTCCAGAGAACTGGCCTGAATGGGAAATAGACCCCAGTACTAGAAGTAGTGTACATCTATGGACTAAGTATGTCCCGATTGACATTACCGTTGGTACTACCGCAGTTGATTTATTAACTGTAGCACGGGGAGAGCCAGCTGTCAACCTTGTAAAGAACCCCTCTATTGAACACGCCACAATATCAGAATTTACTGTCTCAGGCTCCGCAATTTCACAAAGTAGTGCCCAAGCTGCCACAGGCAGCAATTCCCTTTTGGTAAATCCTGCTAACGCAGCAGTTGGGGAAGGGTTCTATTGGAGTGATAAGTTTGCAGGGCATACTGAAGGTACATTCATTGTGGCGAATTGTGAAGTTAGGGGGGCTTCTGCGTCAGGGGATGTAAAGATTTCGATTCAAGATGCTGATGGGGTTGAGTTAGCTGCCAGTGCTACTCATAGCTTAACAACATCTTTTGCTCGTATCTCTATTAAGTATGAAATTGCTGAACGTGTAGCAGCCACCTATAGAGTAGCTGTCACTACCGTTACACAGCACAACATAGATTTCTATGTAGATAAGATTATGATAGAACAACGTAGAGATGGGAACCTAAGTGATTATGTAGATGGTGCCCAAGGAGTCAATTATGAATGGTTGGGCACTGCCCATTTATCTGAATCCAAGCGTAGGCCAGGAATTTCAGCGGTACGTGGGTTTAGTTTAAAGAATGGGCACGGAAGCCAAACAGTTAATATAGGTATAGACACGGATGCTACGGCTGCGGGTGCAACCTCCACAGGAATCCTCTTGAAAACAGGGGAATCCATAACAACTAATTGGCCTATAGATGCCCGAACCAAAATATCTGCTATTGCGTCTGGGGCTGGTACCCAGGTGTATGGTGTTATTTGGGGAGTCCATTCAAGTTAATGAGTATTGCAACACCGTATATAAATGCCTCTACTGCTGCTGCTAAACCTGATTCCCTCTTTTGGTTGGAAAAGGGTAAGTCAGGACGTACTACTGTGGAAGATATCCAAGATGCTTTGCAAGAATATGAGCGGAATTATCACGCAGGAAACTCATCTAAGGCAGAGATTTTAACTTTACATAGAGCTTTTCCTGATAGTCCTACATATAAAAAAGCAGCTACAGAAATTCAAAAAATGGATATGGTTGACCCTATGGTAATTGGTGGCCCTGCATCAATTGAAATGATTGATAGAGAGGGGCATCTAATTACTACTAATGCTTTGAATAGAGCTTTTCAAAAATTTATGAGTAATCAACGTACTCGTAATGTTATGGTCTTGCATTCAGACGTTCAGGTAGGTTGGGCTTTGCCTGCTTATATATCTAAAGGTGGGCAGATATTTAAGTCTGGGGTGGGGGAAAACGGATTATTCTTTATTTGTGAACTACGGGATGATACAGCTATTTCTAAAAAGGTGGCAGACCAGATTAATAATGGGCTGTTAAAAAGCTATTCTATAGCAGGAAGTGCTACTAAAATCCAGAACATGAAGAAGGGGCTAACTCCGTATATGCAAGTGGATGAAATGGAATTAGCAGAAGTGACGGTTTGTGAGAAGGGGGTAAATCAGGGAGCTAGTTTTGAGATATTGAAGGCTGAGATGCCCCAAACAGGAAAAGTGGATAAAGACCAGTGTGGTTATAGAGACGCTACGGCCCCTGAAATGAACCTTGGAATCAACTGTGGGCACTGCAAATACTTTAACTCTGATACACGAACTTGTGATGTAGTAGTAGGCGATATAATGCCTGGGGATTACTGCCAGTTATTTGAAGCGGGAGAAAAAGATTCCCCGCAAATACAAGTTCATAGGAAGATTGTAATTATGAGGTCTGACAATACTGGTAAAATCAACTTTGAGAAATCTTTTACAAATTGGATGGCAAAAGAAGCAGACCCTTTGAAGAGCGGTAAATCATTTCCTACCCTTGATAACTTTGAGGGAAGGGATGCTGAACATCATCGCTTTCTTCAGGAGTATGGTTTTCCGTCAGAACCTGACATAGAGACTATGCGGTATATCCCAGTAGTTGAAACTGAAACTGATGATGGTGGTATACCCATACATGTTAAACCCCCGTGGGTTGTAAATGAATCTGGGCAAGATTTGGGAGATAAACTGGATGGGGAGTTAAAGAAATCTTTAGAAATATTTTACAATGTTTTGCAGAAGAGGGAATCTAGACCCCGCCGTCCATTAGATAAAGCCCCTATTGGGGCAGGAGGGAATGACCCTAGTGACCCTGTTAAACCCCCAACTCCCACACCCCCTGAAAATCAGTATCAGGTAGGGCAGAATCAGCCTCAGCCTAATGTTCCTATGGCTAATGTAGGAGCATCTACTTCCCCGCCCCCAGCAAAGAAGTTTTACCCAGATGAACTGACTCCTCAACAACCTATGACTCAACGTGAACAACGTGGGAAAGAGTTTGGAGAAATGCGTGAGGGAGCAGAGAAGCCTTTAGGACGATTGCAGAGAATCTTTAGGCAGGGTAAAGGGGCAAAGCCCGAAAACGCCTGGGCTTCTGAGAGTCCATCTACAGAG
>Ga0209501_10001392_pt1 | contig 26720 bp, 25 predicted proteins | sample ArcticOcean_MG_C_4_FD_187434 | JGI IMG/M metagenome (GOLD analysis project Ga0209501, IMG submission 187434) | Marine microbial communities from western Arctic Ocean - ArcticOcean_MG_CB4_134 (SPAdes) (version 2) | ecosystem: Environmental > Aquatic > Marine > Oceanic | place: Arctic Ocean...
GGCGATCATGTAACTACTGAAGCAGGAACTGGAATTGTTCATACCGCTCCTGGACATGGTCTAGAAGACTATAGTGTTGCAAGAGAAAATGGTTTAGAAGTTTTAAGCCCAGTTAAAAGCAATGGCACGTTTATGGATGATGTAGAACATGTATCCGGCATGTTTGTATTCAAATCCAATGAAACGATAATTGGTGTGTTAAGAGAAAATAAAACTCTGTTAGCTGAGGCTAAATATGAACATAGCTATCCTCATTGTTGGAGGCATAAGTCTCCTTTAATGTTTCGGGCTACTCCGCAGTGGTTTATCGGAATGTCTAATAAAGATCTCCTTAAGAAGGCACAAGAGTCTGTAGATAAAGTTAAGTGGGAACCTTCATGGGGAAAATCCCGAATGGCCAGTATGCTAGAAAATAGACCTGACTGGTGCATATCAAGACAGAGATCTTGGGGCGTTCCAATTCCTTTTCTTGTTCATAAAGAAACTGGTGAGTTACACCCAGATACAAAAGAAATAATTAAAAAAGTAGCTGCACTAGTAGAACAAAAAGGCATAGATGCTTGGCATGATTTAGATTGTTCAACCATAATCAATGATGCAGATCAATACGATAAAATTACCGATTCTTTAGATGTATGGTTTGATTCTGGAGTTACACACGCTTGTGTTCTATATGATGAAGAGATGTCATTTCCAGCTGATCTTTATTTGGAAGGTTCTGATCAACACCGTGGATGGTTCCAATCTTCTCTCCTTACTAGTATTGCTTTGAATAATACTCCTCCATATAAATCGGTTTTAACTCATGGTTTCGTAGTTGATGCTGAGGGTAAGAAAATGTCTAAATCTATTGGTAATGTTATTTCTCCACAAAAAGTTTGGGATTCAATGGGAGCAGATGTTTTAAGGTCTTGGATAGCCTCAACAGACTACAGAAACGAAATGGTGGTATCTGATGAGATTCTTAATAGATCTTCGGATTCTTATCGCAGAATAAGGAACACGATTAGATTTCTGCTAGGAAATATTAATGATTTTGATTATGACAAGAATGCTATTGAAGTAAAGAATATGACTCAGCTAGATAAGTGGATGCTGGAAAAGACAAAAATCTTACAAGGTGAAATTATTTCGGATTATGATAATTATCAGTTTCATCAAGCTTTCAAAAAAATACATAATTTCTGCGCAAATGAACTTGGTGGCTTCTACTTAGATATCCTAAAAGATAGACTCTATACCAGTAAAAAAAATTCAGATGCCAGACGTTCATGTCAAACCACTCTATATTTTGTCTTAGAAGCTTTAGTTAGATGGGTGTCGCCTATTTTAAGCTTTACGGCTGAAGAGGCTTGGCAGTTACATAAACCTAATTCTTCTTCTATACATCTACTTGAATGGTTTAATGGATGGAGTGACTCTTCCGCGGAACTGGCTATAACAAACGAGGAGTGGAATATGGTTCTAAATATAAGGTCTGAGGTAAATAGAATGCTCGAAGCTTCAAGAAATAATGAAATCATCGGTTCAGCTTTAGATGCTGAAATAGACTTATTTTGTTCACCTGAAATTAAAACTGTTTTATCTAAGTTTTCTGATGAATTAAGATTTGTGTTCATAACCTCGGAAGCACGAGTATTTGATTTTGAAGAAAAAGGAATGGCAACAGAGTTAGAAGGTCTAAGAGTTGGTGTGCGAAAAACTAATGAGAAGAAATGTGAACGTTGTTGGCATAGTCGGGAAGAGGTTGGTCAGATAGATAAACATCCCTCTTTGTGCGGAAGGTGTGTTGAGAATATTGAAGGAGAGGGCGAGATTAGGCTCTATGCTTAATTATGAGTTTTTCTAGGATTTTTTTAATTTTTTTTGTTTTAGTAGGCTTAGACCAATTAAGTAAATTTCTTATAACCTCTTCTTTGGTTGAAGGGTCTTCTATTGAGTTATTACCTATCCTTAATCTAACTTTGATCTTTAATAGTGGAATAGCTTTTAGCTTATTTGATGATAATGGGGTCTGGGGAAGGTGGGTCTTAGTTGGATTAGTGGCTTTAGTTTTATTATATTTAGTTAAAATTTTGATAAAGGAAAAGAATTTAAGTTCTTATGAATCTTTAGCATTAACTTTAATCCTCTGTGGAGGAGCCGGTAACCTTATAGACAGAATATTTATAGGCCATGTTGTAGATTTTATTCATGTATTTTATCAAGAGTACTCTTTCTATGTATTTAACTTTGCAGATAGTTATATAACAATCGGGGTTACGCTTTATTTAATATATATTCTTTTTATAGGCGAAGAGAAAGAAGCTGATGCAAATTAGATTAGCAAATACTCGAGGATTTTGTGCAGGGGTAGACAGGGCTATAGAAATAGTCAGAAAAGTTCTAGAGCAAAATGGTTCTCCCGTATACGTTAAGCATGAAGTAGTTCATAACAAAACAGTAGTTAACGAGCTAAAGGGCCTGGGGGCTGTGTTTGTTGAAGAAATAGAAGATGTGCCAACGGGTGAGATTGTGATTTATAGCGCTCACGGCGTATCTAAGGTAGTCCAAAAAGATTCCGAAGAAAAGCATCTAGAAGTCTATGACGCCACTTGTCCTCTGGTAAGCAAAGTCCATGCAGAAGTTATTAAATATTCAAAACTTGGTTACGAATGTATATTGATAGGTCATCAAAATCATCCGGAAGTTGAAGGAACAATGGGTCAGTTTGATGCCAGCTTTGGCGGTTCAATCTATTTAGTGGAGAGTGTTGAGGATGTTCGTAAATTAAAAATTAATGATCCCACTAGTCTTGCTTATGTTACTCAGACAACCTTATCTATAGACGACACACAGACAATAATGGATTCACTAAAAAGAAGGTTTCCTGACATTCATGGTCCTAAGACAAACGATATCTGCTATGCAACGCAAAACCGACAGGACTCTGTTAAACAACTAGCCTTGGAATGCGATATTGTTTTGGTAATTGGCTCTATTAATAGTTCAAATTCAAATAGATTAAAGGAGATAGCTGAACGCAGTGGCGTTGAATCATATCTTATAGATTCTTCGGAGGATTTAGACCACAAATGGCTTGAAGGCAAGACGGAAGTTGGGATCACTTCGGGTGCATCTGCACCAGAGCATCTTGTGAAAGAATTGGTTTCATTATTGCAAGATAAGTATAACTGCTCACTATTTGGTGAAGAGGAAAGGGCTGATGAGGGAATTTTCTTTAGATTACCAAAGGGTTTAAGAAATGGTTAAAACCTTTTTAGTTTTTCTTGCAATATATTATGAACTTCTATAAATTTTATAGGTCTTAGCTTGTATATAAAGAGGTAAATCTATGAAATATTTATTAACATCAATTATTGTTTTTACATCATTCTCAATTATGTCAGACCCCAGAGAAATGATAATGGGCTTGAAGAAAATGGACAGAGATGGGAATAGGGCTATTAGCTTTAAAGAGTACAGTCATAAACCCCAAAAACTTTTTCAACATATGGACTCAGATTCAGATGGAGTTCTTACTTACTCTGAATTTTCTACAAATAAATTAAGACCTTCCAAAAGAAATAAAAATGACCACTTCAGCTTTCTAGATATAAACGATGATCAGAAAGTATCGAAGGAAGAATTTGTATCTAAAGCAAACAAGCAACCTAGACCTAAAAGAATGCCTAAATCAAATGAACATGGTGATAAGAGGGTTGTTTCAGAAAAAATATTCTCGAAATTAGACGTTAATCAAGACGGCATTCTGGATGAGAAAGAATTATCTGTTGCTAAAGAAGTAGCGCCAAAAGTAGCGAAAGACCATGCATTTCAAAAATTGAATACAGATGGAAATGAAAATATTACAAGAGAAGAATTCCTTGCTCGTCCGAGAGAAACTTTTTCTAGAATGGATTCTAATTCCAACGGAGCTATAGAGCGAAACGAAATTAGAGAGCTCATGAAGAATAACAAGAAGAAGTTTAAGAAGCAGGGCAAGCCTTTTATCATGCAGAAAGATAGAAAGCATGATAGGTAGACAGTATTGTCTGAAATTGTAAATCATTTAATATCTTCTGCAGAATTCAGAGAATCACCAAATTGCTCTGCAAGGCCTTTTGGAGCTAATGTAACCCTACTAGTAATTCATAATATTAGTTTACCGCCTGGTCAGTTTGGAGGAATTTTTATAAGTGACTTCTTTCAAAATAAGCTTGATGTATCTGCTGACCAGTATTTCGAAGAAATAAAAAACTTAAAAGTTTCTAGCCATTTATTGATTGATAGGTTTGGCAAAGTCATACAGTTTGTCCCTTTTAATAAAAGTGCATGGCATGCAGGAATTTCTTTTTTTAAAGGACAAGAAAACTGTAATGATTTTTCTATAGGCATAGAAATGGAAGGGTCAGATTCTACTGAATATACAAACGAACAATACGAGAGCCTCAAAGAGTTAACACTCTCTTTAATGAAGGCTTATCCTAAGATAGAACTAGAAAGCATTGTAGGTCATTCTGATATAGCTCCAGGAAGAAAAACTGACCCTGGAGAATTTTTTGATTGGGCCAGGTATAAATCAGACCTAGCTTAGTCAAGTCTGATCCCAAAGTATTTCACCTTCATCAGAATCAATATTAATTTTTCTAGCTAACACGAAAAGAAGATCAGAGAGTCTGTTGATGTAAATAATACAACTTTTGTTTATTGATTCATTTTCTCTTGCTAATATTAGGGATCTTTCCGCTCTTCTGCACACAGTTCTTGCAATGTGAGTTTTCGAAGAATCTTTATGGCCTCCAGGAAGTATGAAATTGTCTAAGTCAGGTAAACCTTTATTTAGATGGTCAATCTTTTCTTCTAACCACTCTATTTTTTTCTTATCAAAATCAACATCTGAACGCATGGCCATAGAGCCTCCAATATCAAAGAGATCATTCTGTATTCTTCTTAATAATTCTACGTCTTTCTTTAAATGCGACGATGAAGCTAATAACCCAATCCATGAATTTAGTTCGTCTACATCCCCTATGGCATTTACTAGATTACTAGATTTTGAGAGACGGGATCCGTCACCCATTCCGGTTGAGCCACTATCCCCCTTTTTTGTAGTTACTTTTGTTATTCTTTTTGACAAAATTTACCTCAAATTGTATACAACCTTTAACCATAAAGATCTGTCTTGGTGAAGATAATAGCCATTAGCTGTAGCAGCTGTAAAATAGTCTTTATCAGCTAGGTTTTCTATCTTTACTGATAAGCTTAGTTTTTCAGTTAGATTCTTTTTAGAGTTTATGTTAATTAATGCATAACCAGGAAGAGATATATTTCCAAAATCTTTTCTTTTATCAAAAGTTGATACATTAAAATTAAGTTGATACCCAGACATATTCTTACTAAGGTTAAGGCTTGCTGATTGTTTTGACCTTCTCAACAATTGGTTTTGATTCTGGTCTTGAGGGTTCTGTCTTCTTAGCATTAGGCTTCCATCTACAAAATTATTTGTCCATTTATATCTGAGTTCAACTCCTGAATTTGATGCTTCTTCGATATTATTTAAAGCATAATCGGCATAATTAAAATTAATAAGATTTAAAGTATCTCTAGTGAACCCAACAATTTTAAAAGAACTATTCCTATTTCTTGTACTTAAGCCTATTTCGCGACTTTTAGATACTTCTGGGAGTAATTTCTCATTTGAACCAAAGCCGTATAGCTCCGAGCTATTGGGCGATCTAAAGGCCGTACCAGAACTTATATTAAGAGACCAGTTTTTAGTTAATTCATGTAGAAATCCCATGTTCCAAGAGAACTGTTTTCCGTAGAGAGCATGGTCTGATTCTCTTGCCGAAGCAATCCAAGAATTTTTATTCTTTATCCATTCTATGGTTCCAAAAAAGGCTTTAGTTCTAAGATCTTTTTGAAAACTTATTCCGTAGCTTGAATAATCTACTTCTTCATGTTCCGATTCAAAACCAATCGAATAAGCAAACATTTGCTTTAATGTTTTATTGATTAATAGTTCGTAAGATTGCCTTTCTGTCTGAGTATGATCAAGTATGCCTAGATAGTTGAGATTGTTTTGATTAATTAAATCTTCTGATGAATTAATATTAAATAAGATGTAATAACCTCGATTAGTTTTAAATCTAAGATCAGTTGCAAAGGCCTGATTATTATAAGTTTGAGAAACAGGGGTGCCAAAGACTAAATACTCTGTATTGCCTTTTGAAGTCCATAAAGAGAAAGAAATATCTAAATCTTTATAACCATAGCTGATATCTCCAGCTACACTTTTATTATCGTAGCCTCTATTGAGTTTTGAATTGCTCAAACTAGGGAATCCATTTGTAGCACTATTCAACACCATTATATTTGCTGAAGTTTTCTCTCTTAATAGGTTTCCACGAAGATATTCCTTGCGATAATTATCTGGTCCAGTCCCAAGTCCTATTGAAACAGAATCTTTTAGAGTTTCACCTTTAGTAGATATGCTAATTACTCCACCAATAGCTTGAGAGCCATGGATTGAAGAGAAAGGGCCAGAGCCTATTTCAATTTTAGAAATCAGATCTGTATCTAGATTATAGATAGAAGCTCCACCAGCTGTAGATGGATTTATCTTTACACCATTAATCTTGACCAAGCTTTGGTTACTATTTGATCCTCTTAGGAAAAAAGAGGCTACTTGCCCCGGCCCACCGTTGCTGCTTGAATCAATCGCCAAGTGATTGCTAAGAATATTCAATACACTTGATGGTTGGAGAATTTCTAAATCTAGCTTAGAAATAATATCTACTGTCGCAGGAACTTTATAATTTTCCTTAGGTAGTTTTGAAACCACGCTAATAACCTCGTCGTAGGGACTTTCATCAGAAAAAGTAAAAGAGGCATAAAGAAAAAGAAATAAACCTAAGTTCATTTTATTCATAAAATTACCCTTCGTAATCAATATTAATATTTAATTTAACGGCCGGTATCCGGGCTTAAGAAGTTAATCTTACTTAATTTTTAGCGTCTTCCCATTTTCACAGTGACATGTGCTAAAAATTCTTCTATTTACCGTTGCGAGGGCAGCACTGGATTTATAAAAAGTCTTCACCAGTTTCCCGTTTAACCAAAATTTCTTTTGGCACCGTTTGGTATATTGTAATGTATGAAGATTAAAAGAATAAAATTCTTTTTTTGCGAGTCTGTTAAGCCTAAACTTAGCTTAGTAATTAACTTTAGGATAAAAATATGGCCTCTTTTGATATAAAGTCTGAATTAGATTCTCATGAAATCTCTAATGCTGTAGATCAAGCAAACAGAGTATTAAAAAATAGGTTTGATTTTAAAGATAGCGGAGCTGAATTTGAATTAAATAATAAGGAGATAAACCTTAAAGCTAAAGAAGAATTCCAGATCTATCAAATGGCTCCAATCTTAAATGAGTCTTTAGCAAAGAGAGGAATAGATTTAAAGAGCTTAAAGCTAGGCGAGGTTGATTTGGCTATGGGTTCAGCTAGACAATTAATCACTCTAAGAGAGGGAATTGATAAGGAATTAGCAAAGAAGATAACAACCTTGGTCAAGCAATCGAAGATCAAGGTACAAGCTTCTATTCAAGGAGATAGCGTTAGAATAAATGGAAAAAAAAGAGACGAGCTTCAGGAAGTCATACAAAAAGTTAAAGACCAGAATTACGACATGCCTTTACAGTTTGTTAATTTTAGAGACTAACAAACATTAAAATGACTACTTGGAAAGCCTCTGTTCTTGGTTATTTCCAACCCAGGCTAGTTACTGTCTTATTTCTAGGGTTCTGCTCAGGGTTGCCTTTTGGCATGTTAATAGATCCACTTAACTTTTGGTTGTCAGAGTCTGATATTAGTAGAACCACTATAGGATTACTGTCTTGGGTTACTTTAACTTATACTTTGAAAGCAATTTGGTCGCCTTTTGTAGATAGGTTTCAAATACCTATATTTTCAAAGTCTTTAGGTCAGAGACGCAGTTGGTTAATTATCAGCCAATCAATGGTTGCTATTGCTTTATTTGGCATGGCTTTTTCTGATCCAGCTGATTCATTATACGTGTTGATTCTATTTGCATTGTTGGTAGGTTTTTCTTCTGCAACTCAAGATATATGCATTGACGCAATGAGAATTGAATTAGTATCAGCGCAAGAACTTGGAGAGGCTTCTGCGATGTACCAAGGTGGATGGAGGTTGGCCTTCTTACTTACTCAAGTTGTCACTTTTATTATTGCAAGCTCTTTTGACTGGTCTACAGCATACATAGCAGCAGCTTTCCTAATGATTTTGGTTATTTATGCTTCTTTCATTAAAGTGCCTGAACCAGAAAGAGTTGTTAAAGAATATATCTCCATCTTTAATCAACCGACTGTTTGGTTTAGAGATTCTTATCTTGAACCATTTAGAGACCTATACGTTAGATGGCAAGGTCAATTTTTGCTTATTGTTCTTCTTGTAATCACATATAGGTTTAGTGATATTGTTCTTGGCCCAATGGCCATGCCTTTTTATAGAGAAACAGGTTTTTCAAAAGAAGAAGTTGCTTTGATAACAAATGCTTTTGGTTTGGTCGTAACCGTATTAGGAATATTTTTTGGCGGTTTGATGATCTATAGGTTTACTTTGATGAAGACTCTTTTTGCAGGTGCTTTGCTGGTTTGTGTAACGAATCTAGCTTTTGCATCGTTAGATGTTATTGGCCATGATTTAACCGCTTTAACGGTTGTGATAGCTTTAGATAACTTTAGTCAGGGTCTTGCAGGTACTGCTTTGATAGCATACCTATCCTCACTGACTAGCCATAATTTTACAGCAACTCAATATGCTCTACTTTTTTTGTTAGCAACGCTTCCTGCAAAATTATTGGCAGGTGGATCAGGTGCAGTGGTTGATTCGATAGGTTATTTTAATTTCTTTATTTATGCTTCTTCAATGGGTATTCCGGCCATTATTTTGAGCTTTTATTTACAATCTAGGGAGACTAGATCTTGATATTTTTATATAGAATAATTTTTATTTTCTTAGCTGCATTAATTTTCTTTTTGGCGGTCGTTGAAATTAAGCAGGATGGTCCTGACATCCCGTACTTAGATAAACTAATACACTTTTTAGCGTTCTTTGTTTTGATGACTCTTTTGGACTTATCTACTACCAGGCCTTTAGAAGTTCATTTGGGTCTTATTTTATGTATATTTTTGTTTGCTTTGGGAATTGAAATTATTCAGTACAATTTACCCTATAGGTCTGCTGAGCTATTTGATCTATTGGCAGACCTCTTAGGAATGGTTGTTTATTTTGTTTTCATCCCAAGAATAAAGATATGAAATATTTATTACCTACTTTTATAGTTTTACCTATATTAGAAATGTATGTCTTGATAAGAGTTGGGAGCAATATTGGAGCCTTTAATACTATTTTATTAGTTTTATTAACCGCATTAATAGGTTTTGCCTTGTTGCGAGTTCAAGGCTTTAGGACATTAATGAATGCAAGAAACAAACTTGGAATGGCTCAACTCCCGGCTGAAGAAATTATTACTGGTATTTTTCTCGCTATTGGAGGAGCTTTGTTGCTTACTCCTGGATTTATCACAGATCTTTTTGGTCTATTATGTTTAGTACCAGTAACCAGGAGATTCTTGCTCAAAATTGTCTTAACGAACTTAACAGGCTTTGGGGTTGTAAATGAAACTAAAGGTTCGGTTAAAAAAGATTGGATTGAAGGTGAATTTGATAAAGATAAGTAATTTTCATTAAAGGGTTGAATTTTATTTATTAAGCCCAAAATTAGTAAAAGTTAATAGGTTTTAAAGATTGGTCATTGACCTTAGGGGATTCTGAATTAGAATGACGAACCTTTTAACATAAGTGTTAATTGAATTAATAAAATATTGGAGATAGCAGGATGAAATTTAGACCATTGGGAGATCGCGTTTTAGTAAGGCGCACTGATGAAGAACAAACCTCTGAAGGTGGAATCGTTCTTCCTGGATCAGCAGCAGAAAAACCTTCACAAGGTGAAGTTCTTGCAGTTGGACCTGGTAAAAGTTTAGAAAATGGTGAAACACAGGCTGTAGCAGTTAAAGAGGGCGACTTAGTAGTCTTCGGTCAATATGCTGGAAGCAACACTGTAAAAGTAGATGGCGATGAATTAGTTGTTCTTAATGAACAAGATATTCTCGGCGTACTTGATAAATAATTTAATAAAGAGAGGAGTTTATAATGGCAAAAGAAGTCAAATTTAGTGATTCTGCACGTCAAAGTATGTTAGCAGGTGTTAACATTCTTTCAGATGCAGTTAAAGTTACATTAGGTCCAAAAGGACGTAATGTAATTCTTGATAAATCATTTGGTGCACCAACTGTAACTAAAGACGGTGTATCCGTTGCTAAAGAAATAGAGTTAAAAGATAAGTTTGAAAATATGGGAGCTCAAATGGTAAAAACCGTAGCTTCACAAACTTCTGATGAAGCTGGTGACGGAACAACTACGGCAACTGTTTTAGCACAATCTATCGTAAATGAAGGATTAAAATCAGTTGCAGCAGGATTCAATCCTATGGATCTTAAACGAGGTATAGATAAAGCCGTGGCGGCTGCTGTAGAGACTTTAAAGGATGCTTCTGAGCCTTGTGAAGATGATACTGCTATAGCACAAGTAGGTTCTATTTCAGCTAATAGTGATACTGCTGTAGGAGAAATCATTGCAGAAGCTATGCAAAAAGTAGGCAAAGAAGGTGTGATTACCGTAGAAGAAGGTTCTGGAATGGAGAATGAATTAGAAGTAGTTGAGGGCATGCAGTTTGATCGAGGTTATCTTTCTCCTTATTTCATAAACAACCAAGAAAGAATGACAGCTGTTTTAGAAGATCCTTTTATACTTTTGCACGATAAAAAGATAACTAACATCAGAGATCTTTTACCACTGTTAGAGGCTGTAGCCAAAGCAGGAAGGCCATTACTAGTTCTTGCTGAAGACGTTGAAGGTGAGGCACTAGCAACACTTGTTGTAAATAACATGCGCGGTGTAGTTAAAGTAGCGGCATGTAAAGCTCCAGGATTTGGAGATAGAAGAAAGGCAATGTTAGAAGATATTGCTATTCTTACAGGTGGAACGGTTATTTCAGAAGAAGTAGGACTTTCTCTTGAAGGAGCAACTATTGAAGATCTTGGTCAAGCCAAGAAGGTAGAGCTAAATAAAGAAGACACTACTATTATTGATGGAGCTGGAGCTCCCGATAATATATCTGGAAGAGTAAATCAGGTTAGAGCTCAAATTGAAGATACTTCATCTGATTATGACAGAGAAAAATTACAAGAGCGTGTAGCTAAGTTAGCTGGCGGAGTTGCTGTTATCAAAGTAGGTGCTGGATCTGAAATAGAAATGAAAGAGAAAAAAGCGCGTGTTGAAGATGCTCTACATTCTACTAGGGCTGCTGTTGAAGAAGGCGTAGTAGCTGGTGGTGGAGTTGCACTTATAAGAGCTCAACAAAAGATTGTTGGCTTAGAAGGGGATAATGAAGACCAAAATGTTGGTATTAACATAGCTCTTAGAGCCATGGAGTCTCCGATTAGACAAATAACAAATAATGCTGGTGAAGAAGCATCCGTTGTTTTAGATAAGATTAAAGCCGGTAAAGGAAATTTTGGCTTTAATGCTGGTACTGGCGAGTATGGCGACATGATCAAAATGGGGATTCTTGACCCTGCGAAGGTTACTAGGATTGCTCTTCAAGCAGCTGGTTCTGTTGCTGGTCTTATGATCACAACTGAAGCTATGATCGCTGAAGTTCCTGAGGAAGGCGGTGCAGGTGGAATGCCTGGCGGAATGCCTCCTGGAATGGACATGGGCGGCATGGGCGGCATGATGTAAGAAAAGAACAAAGCCCTTCGGGGCTTTTTTCTTGTCTCAAAATATATTTCTTACTTACTTTTTATCTAGTATCATTAAAGAAAACTAGGGGAAGAATCTTTATGGAATATTTAATTGAATTTTTGTTCAGATGGGGTCACGTTCTTTTTGGTATAGCCTGGATAGGTCTACTTTATTATTTTAATTTTGTTCAAGGTGAATATTTTAAAGAAGCAACTGCAGATGCAAAAGGCGATGCTACTCAGAAATTAGTACCAAATGCACTGTGGTGGTTTAGATGGGCAGCTTTATTTACTTTTTTAACTGGTTTATATCTATTAGATGCTATATCAGGACGTCTTAATGAAGGGATTGTTCTCGGTGCAATTATGGGTACCTTAATGATGTTAAATGTTTGGGGAATAATTTGGCCAAATCAGAAGATTGTTATTGGCATTAAAGAAGGTGATGCTGCTATTGCAGGACCAAAAGCATTATTAGCCTCAAGGACAAATACTCTTTTTTCTTTTGCTATGCTTTATTTTATGCTCTCTTCATTTCATGGTCCCGGAGCTGTTTCACTATTAATATTAGACGGGAGTTTAAATTTAACAAATGGGCTTTTAGCTGGAACAGCCATAATATTACTAATAGAAATAAATGCTATTTGGGGAAAACTATTTTCTTTCTTTGCCTCAGTAAGAGGAGTAATAAGTTCGGGCTTGGTTTTAACCGTTTTGTTATCTAGTATTTCTTATTATTACTAATCGTGAAGATAAAAAAAGAGGCTTTGGCCTCTTTTTTTACGTTTATGGATTTGTTTCTGGCATTGTTTCCACATACAACGACCTGCTTGGGAAAGCAAAATCAGAACCATTACTGGAGACTATATCCATAATTTTTAGGATTAGATCCTGTTTTACCTGAGAGAATTCTGTATAGCCTATAACTTCTAAATAGCAAAGGATTGTTATGTCAATTGAACTAGATCCTAGCTCAGAAACTTTAGCAAAGTTCTCCTGTCCTGGATTAATAATAAAATTATCGCTTGTATTAATATAGCCTGTAATCTCTTTACATATATTTCTTAGTTGGTCAGCACTAGTGCTATAAAGAACATTTATAGTCCAGCTGATACGCCTATAGTCCATATTCTGGTGGTTAGTGACCTGAGCATCAGACAGATCTGTATTTGGAACAAAAACAGGAGAGGTATCTAATAGTCTAACCTGGGTGGAACGAAAGCCTATACTTTCTACTATTCCGTGAAGTCCATCTCCTATGCGAATTCTATCTCCAGGTTGGAATCTTTTTTCACTGATTATAAAGATACCGGCAATGATATTTTTAAACATATCTTGAGCACCTAAAGCGACAGCAACAGAAAATAAACCTAAGCCAGCAATGATGGGGCCAATTTGAATTCCCCACACATCTAACATCATTGTTATGCCAACAATCCAAATTATTACCCCTGAAATTCTGCTTAACCATAAACTCATAGCTGGGGTCATCCATGTACTATCACCTAATAGAGAAAATAATGGTTTAGTGATGTTAGCAAGAGCTCCAAAGATAGTATAAATAACAACCATTTTTACCAAGTTAGTTGCTATGAGATCTAATGAACCTGTAAGAGGAAGATAGGCAGTGATTAAGTAAAAACCAAAAGCTATAGGTATTACTCCAAAAGGAGTTCTAAGAGATTCAACTATTTCGTCATCGAATTCTGATTCTGTTTTATCTGCTAGTGTTGCTATTCTGTCTATAACTACAGTGTTGAGAAGTGTTCTGGCAACTAGCGACCCTATTATGATTGCTAAACATGCAAGCAGGTCGCTAAGACCAACACCTCGAATACCAATTTTCCAAGTATCGATTATTAAATTCAAAAATTCTTCAAACATATTTATTCCTCATCTAATTCTTCATCTTCTAAATCTATTTCTATTTTTTCTGCCTTCGCTATTTTAACTACATTGTCCTTTATAAGTATTGTTTCAAATCTATACCCTCCTATGGAGATCCCAACATTTGTTTCAGGGATAGATTGAACAGTTTCAAGAATTAGTCCACTTAGAGTTTTAGGCCCTTCAGTTGGTAGATTCCAGTTAATTCTTGAATTTATTTCTCTAATCATAACATTGCCCTCTATCATAAAAGAACCATCTGTCTGAGGCATGATATCCATTTTCTCTATTGCACCAGAAGTTATTTCTCCAACTATTACTTCTAAAATATCTCTTAATGTAATCAGTCCTTCAATATCTCCATATTCATCAACGATTAAACCCACCCTAGTATCAACTGTTTGAAAATTGGCTAATTGCCTATTTAGTGAGGTATTTTCAGGAATAAATATAGGTTCTTCCAACTTACTCAAAAGATGTTCTAAGTCAATTGACTCATCACTAAAAAAATCTGCTTTACGATTTACAGTTAGAAAACCAACTATGTTATCTATGGAATCCTTATAAAAAGGTGTATAAGTGAAATCAGTTTCTTGTAAGTTTTTTAGAATTAATTCTAAAGGGTCATCTAAATCAATTCCTACTATTTCATTTCTAGGAACCATCACATCATTAACAGAAAGAAAATCCATATCAAATATTCCCATCAGCATTTTTTGTTGTTTTTCAGGCATTCCAGAAGTTTGAAGAAGTGTTTTTAATTCTTCGGGTTTTAAGTTGTCATCAGATTCCAATTCAGGATTAACACCCAAAATTTTTGTGATTGAGTTCGAAATTAGATTTATTCCAGAAATAACTGGCTTTAATAGGTTGGCAAGCGGTTTTAATACCACAGCTGCGGGAAAGGCAACACTCTCAGGCTTAAGGGCAGCAATAGTCTTAGGGGTAACTTCAGCAAAAATTAGTATTACTACAGTCATAATAATTGTTACAGGAAAAATACCTCCATCCCCCCATAACCTAATAGCAATGACAGTAGCAATAACTGAAGCTAAAATATTTACGAAATTATTTCCTACTAATATAACACCTAGTAATTTATCTGTTCTTTGCAGTAATTTAGAGACTCTCCGAGCTCCTTTGTGTCTTTCTTTAACAAGATGCTTTAGGCGATATCTATTGATTGCCATCATGCTTGTTTCTGCACTAGAAAAAAATGCCGATAGAAGAATAAGAACTCCTATCGAGCTGAAAAGTATCCAAAGAGGTATTTCGTTCAATTAGAAAGAGCTTGAGTGGCTTTAATAGTGATCAGAATGTACAAGAAATTTAATATATATATATCTAAAAAATCATTATAACTCATTGATATAGTCGATAAAAATTGAAAGAAGCAAATATTTTAGTTGAAAGCAACATTTAATCACTTAGAATGTGCGCCTTTTGTAATATAAGAGGAAAATTTTAATTAATGTTAACTATTCGTTTAGCTCGAGCAGGGGTCAAAAAAAGGCCTTTCTTTCATATACGTGTCGCAGACTCTCGTAAACCTAGAGATGGAAGGTTTATTGAGAAAGTTGGTTACTTTAACCCAATAGCTTCTGGTCAAGAGGTTCGTCTTGAAGTTGATCAAGAAAGAATAGATTATTGGATTTCTCAGGGGGCTCAGCTAAGTGATCGAGTTATTACTTTGTTAAGGCAAAATGCCGAGACACCGGAACAATCGGAAAAAAGAGAAGCAGAAAAAGAAGCCAAGCGTTTAAAGAAGCTTGCTCACAAAGCTAAGTTAAAAGTTGTTGATGAAGTGCCGGAAGACACAACAGAAGAAGTAGCTGAGGCTCCTGTGGAAGAAGCTTCACCAGTAGAAGAAACTGAAGCAGCAGAGGCTCCGGCCGAAGAAGCATCAGAAGAAGCTCCTGCCGAAGAAGTAACAGAAGAAGTAGCTGAGGCTCCTGTGGAAGAAGCTCCTGCCGAAGAAGTAACAGAAGAAGTAGCTGAGGCTCCTGTGGAAGAAGCTCCTGTGGAAGAAGCTTCACCAGTAGAAGAAACTGAAGCAGCAGAGGCTCCGGCCGAAGAAGCATCAGAAGAAGCTCCTGCCGAAGAAGCAGAAGATAAAGCTGCTAAAGAATAATCGCTTTAATAACATGCGGTCCTCAGACCGAAAAATAATATTAGGAAAATTAGGCAAGCCTCATGGCCTAAAAGGTTTTCTTTATATTAAATATTTTGGAGATGATCCAAAATCACTCTTAAATTATTCTGAAATCTACTCCCAAGAATCTTCGTTGGGTATAGTAGATAAAATAGATAACCTTAAGAATAGAACGATAATCCATATCTCCGGAATAAATAATAGGAATTCTGCTGAATTATTAAGAGATAAAGAAATTTATGTTCTAGAACATCAATTGCCTGGATTAGATAATGAAGAGGTGTATTTCTACCAACTTGAAAATCTCATTGTAAAAAATAAGCAGGACGATATTCTAGGTTTGGTTGATTATATTATGCCTACTGGAGCAAATGACGTTATAGTCGTGAAGCCTTATAAAGATAGCATTGATAAAAAAGAAAGGCTAATTCCTTACTTAAGGCCTGAGGTTGTAGAAAATATAGATTTAGAAGAAAGAAGAATTATTGTTATATGGCCGAGTGATTATTGACATGAGATTTGATGTAGTAACACTTTTCCCTAGCCTGATAGAAGATGCTCTTTTTCATGGAATTACTGGCAGGGCAATTAAAGAAAATAAATTGATATTAAAGACTTGGAATCCGAGAGACTTTACTGACAGCAAGACAAGTAGAATTGATGATAGGCCTTACGGCGGTGGCCCAGGTATGATAATGGAGTCTGAGCCTTTAATTAGAACTATCAAAGCAGCAAAAGAGTCTTCAGGATCACATCATGTTGTTTATATGTCTCCTCAAGGAAAGAGCTTCAATCAAAAGAAAGCAGAAGAATTTCTTCAATATAAAAATATCATATTACTTTCAGGAAGGTATGAGGGTATTGATGAAAGAGTTATAGACAACGAAGTAGATGAAGTTTCTTCTGTAGGTGATTTTATAGTTAGTGGAGGAGAAATACCTGCTTTATTGATTATTGATGCTGTCTGTAGATTGGAAGAGGGGGTTTTAGGAGATCCTAATTCTGCCAGAGAAGATAGTTTTAATAATGGCTTACTTGAATTTCCTCAATATACGAGACCAGATTCAAATGAGTTTGGTGATGTACCTGATGTATTGCTTAGTGGTAATCACTCAGAGATCAATTTATGGAGATTAAAAGAATCTTTAAGGAGGACTCTTAAGTTAAGACCAGATCTAATAGAAGATAGACTTTTAACTAATAAAGAAAAAGATCTTATAAGTGAAATTAAGAGTGAAGAAAATAGTTAATCTGATAGAATGCGCACCTTTATTACATAACAGTAAGGTTATAAGTGAGTAAGAATAAATATATACAAAGTGTTGAGAAATCACAATTAAGAGATGATATTCCTGAATTCTCTCCTGGCGATACTGTTGTTGTACAAGTAAGAGTTGTTGAAGGTTCTAAAGAAAGACTACAGCCATTTGAAGGTGTTGTTTTAGCAATTAAGAAAAGAGGTCTAGGCTCTGCTTTCATAGTAAGAAAAATTTCTAATGGCATAGGTGTAGAAAGAACTTTTCAGACTCATAGTCCTATAATAGGAAGTATCAAAGTTAAAAGAAAAGGTGCAGTTAGACAAGCTAAACTATTTTATCTTCGAGATAGAACAGGACGTTCGGCAAGAATTAAAGAAAAACTGAGTTAGCTTAAGTCTACGCTGCTCTTAATGTATGGCCAGCGCCCCAGATAATTCCTTACAGCTTATTGATAGCTTTATTGACTTGATATGGCTAGAAAAAGGTCTAAGCCCTAATACTTTAAGTGCTTACAGACAAGATCTTGTAACTTTTAATAATTGGTTGGCAGGAAGAGCAATACAGTCAGCATCTAAGGCAGATTTATTGGATTATCTTTCTTTTCGGCTCAATCAAGGTTACAGCAGCAGATCAACAGCCAGAACTCTTTCAAGCTTAAGAGCTTTTTATAATTATTTAACTGTAAAACACAATTTATTAGAAAACCCAACGGCTAAAATAGACAGCCCAAAACTAGGACATTCCCTTCCCAAAGTTCTTTCTGAAGAAGATGTTGAATTACTTATAAAGGCTCCTGACACTGATAACCCTATTGGATTAAGAGATAGGGCAATGCTTGAATTACTTTATGCTTGTGGGCTTAGAGTTTCTGAACTTATAAGTTTAGACTTACTTAGCCTTAATACAAGGCAAGGAGTTGTAAGGGTCTTAGGCAAAGGAGAGAAAGAGCGGTTAGTGCCACTAGGGGAAGAAGCTTTAAAGTGGCTTAACAAGTACTTAGAAGAAGGAAGAGATTTATTATTAAAGAAGAATTCCAGAGATTCTGCTCTATTTTTAAGTAAAAGAGGTAAATTAATGACTCGGCAAACTTTTTGGTACAGAATTAAAGAATATGCTATTAAATCGGGTGTAGATAAAACACTTTCGCCTCATACACTTAGACATGCTTTTGCGACTCATTTATTAAATCATGGAGCGGATTTACGAACGGTTCAGATACTATTAGGGCATACTAGTCTTTCTACTACCCAAATTTATACAGAAGTAGCTAGACATAGAATGAAAGAAATTCATACACAGCATCACCCAAGGGGGTAAAGAATGATATTTAGATTTTATAAGATCATAGTTATTTTAAGTTGCAGTTTTTTGCTTAGCTGTAGCGTTGATTCTGAGGATAAAATAGAGATCACTACTTCTATAGAAAGTGTCGAATTAAAGCTTAAAGAAATGTTGCCTGATTCTGTGGTATTACTCTCTGTTAATAAAACTGACATAAAAGGCTATTTTGAAGTTAAGTTTGAAGGAATAGAGCCTCTTTATGTATCGGAGGATGGTGAGTATCTTATATCGGGAGATATTTATAAGATTACTCAACAAGGCTTAGTTAATAAATCAGATGCCAGAAGAAATTACCAGAGGATTAGCTTATTACAAGAACTAGATGAACAAGAGTTCATAACGTTTGAACCTGATTTAGTTAATCATACAGTTTATGTTTTTACTGATGTGGATTGTGGGTATTGTAGGCAGTTTCATAGTCAAATATCGGAGTACCTTAATTTGGGTATAAGAGTTAAGTATTTAGCTTTTCCTAGGGAAGGCCTTGAATCGGATTCCTATAGAAAGATAACCTCAGCTTGGTGCTCATCAAACCCCCATGAATCTTTGACTACTTTAAAGTTAGGAGCTGAAATTAAAGATAATATGTGTTCGAACAACCCAGTAGAAAAGCATTATAAATTAGGTTCCTCAATAGGTGTTCAAGGTACTCCTTCTATTATTACTGAAGAAGGGAAACTAATTCCAGGTTATCTTCCACCTGAAGATTTACTTAACCAACTCACTTCTAACAGCTAGAATCACGATTATGGATATAAACTTCCCTAGAGTTAATCAATTACCACCTTATGTTTTTGATGAAATAGGAACCCTAAAGGCAGCGGCTAGGCAAGCAGGAGAGGACATTATTGACTTTGGTATGGGGAATCCAGATCAACCTACACCTGATATGATTGTAGATAAACTACGAGAATCTGTCTTAAAACCAGCTACACACAGGTATTCTCAATCAAAAGGAATACCAAGACTAAGAAAGTCAATATGTGATTGGTATGAAAGGAAATATTCTGTAACTTTGGATCCTAACAGCGAGGCTGTAGTTACAATGGGATCTAAAGAGGGCTTGGGGCATTTAGCTTTAGCTACTTTAGATAAAGGCGACGCTGTACTCGTTCCCAATCCTTCTTACCCTATACACCCCTATGGATTTGTTATTGCTGGAGCAGACATAAGGCATGTTCCAATAGGAGAGGGTATTGATTTCTTTGGGGAGTTAGAAAAAGCTGTAAAAGATAGTTTTCCAAAACCTAAAATGCTGGTTCTTAATTTCCCTGGAAATCCATCAACGGAATGTGTAGATATAGAATTTTTTAAAAGGATAGTAAAATTTGCTAAAGACCATAAAATATGGATCGTTCAAGATTTGGCTTACGCAGATATTTGTTTTGACGGCTATAAGGCTCCTTCCATCCTTCAAGTAGAAGGAGCGAAAGAAGTTGCAGTTGAATTTTTTACTCTTTCTAAAAGTTATAATATGCCAGGTTGGAGAGTAGGATTTTGTTGTGGAAATAAAGACCTATTGGCCGCTCTTTCAAGAATAAAGTCCTATTTTGATTACGGGCTTTTTACTCCTATTCAAGTCGCCGCTATTAAAGCTTTAGACGAAGGAGATGAGAGTGTCGAGCAGATCCGATTGTTGTATCAATCCAGAAGAGATGTTTTAGTTAATGGTCTTAATAGTGCAGGCTGGAAAGTTGAGAGCCCTAAAGCTACTATGTTTTTGTGGGCTAAGATACCAAGTATTTTGAGGTCTTTAGGCTCTCTTGAATTTAGCAAGAAGCTTTTAGCTGAAGCACAAGTGGCTGTGTCTCCAGGTATTGGTTTTGGGGAATATGGCGAAGGGTATGTTAGATTTTCATTAATAGAAAATGAACACCGTACAAGACAGGCTGTGAGAAATATAAAACGATTTCTTTCAAACGCAAGTAAAGTTCAAGCAATAAGATAACTACATATGAAAGTATTAAGAGTAGGTCTCTGCGGCGTCGGCAATGTTGGTGGAGCAGTCCTTAAACTTCTAAAAGAATCTTCTAGTCTTTTAGAACAGCAGGGAGGTTTTTCGTTCGAACTTGTCCAAGTTGGAGCTAGAAAAGGTCGTTCTGTTGTTCCTTATGACGATGTTGATGTTACAACTGATCTTATGGAAGTAGCTAATAATCCTGACGTAGATATATTTGTCGAATTGATTGGAGGAACAGAGTTTGCTGATGAACTTGTTCAAACCGCTATTCGAAATGGAAAGCAAATAGTAACTGCCAACAAAGCTTTGTTGGCAATTAAAGGTGACGAGATATTCCAACTAGCTAAGCAGAATAATGTTCAAATCGGGTTTGAAGCATCTGTGGCAGGCGGAACTCCAGTTATTAAAGCTCTTAGGGAGGGTCTTGTAGCAAATAAAGTAGAGTGGTTTGCTGGCATTTTAAATGGCACAAGTAATTACATTCTTACTGAAATGAGTGTTGAGAAGACAGAGTTTTCACTTGCACTTTCTAAAGCTCAAGAATTAGGTCTTGCTGAAGCAGATCCAACTATGGACATCGACGGAACTGATGCAGCTCAAAAGGCTTCAATACTTGCTGCTTTAGCTTTCCATGTTCCATTCAACTTTGAAGCTGTTAACTATGAAGGCATAGATAAGGTGGATGTTGAAGATTTAAAGTATGCTGAAGAACTTGGATATAACATTAAACACATAGCTTTTGGAAGGCTGTTAGATAACTCTGTATTTGTTAGCGCCTATCCAACTTTAGTCCCCCATGAAGTAATACTTTCTCAAGTGGGGCAGCAAATGAATGCATTAGAAATTTATGCTAAAGGAATTGGGTCAACCGTTTACTATGGCCCAGGAGCAGGACCAGAACCAACAGCGTCAGCTGTAGTTGCCGATCTTGTTGATCTAGCTAAAGGTGGTTGGCAGGCTGAACCAGCCAGGCATTCTGATAATATTTTACGTTCAGAAAGTTCTATAAAGGCACCAAGGTATTTTAGATTAATGGTAAAAAATGAGCCTGGAGTTATTGCGAAGATATCTGCTGTTTTTGCAAATCAAGATATTAGTATAGAGGCGCTTATTCAGCATGAAATAAAGGTTAATAATGGAGAACAAACAGATGAAGTACCGGTTGTCATCTTGTCCGGCTCTGTTTCAGATCAAATTGTTAAGGAATTACTAAATCAACTAAATGACATGGAAGAGGTAGCCGATTGCTTAAAGCAATTTAGAATCCATGCGAAAATAAACTAATGTTATATAAGAGTACAAGGGGATCTTCACAAGAAATCCCATTTTCTGAAGTTCTATTAGGAGGGCTTGCTCCTGACGGTGGTCTTTATATGCCTGACCATTTTCCTTTTATGACTTTAGAAGAAATTAATCGAATGGAAACTCTGGAATTCCATGAATTAGCTTCGAAAATTCTTTTCCCTTTTGTTACCGGAGAAATTACTGAAACTGAGTTTTCAAACCTAGTTCAAGATACTTATAGTAATTTTAATAATAAGAATGTTGTCAACCTTGTAGAGATAGAGAGGGAGAAGTGGATATTGGAACTTTTTCACGGTCCTACGCTAGCTTTTAAGGATGTTGCGATGCAACTTTTGGGAGCTTTATTAGATTATTTTTCTCAAAAGCAAGGAAGAAGAATAGCTGTATTAGGTGCAACTTCTGGAGACACTGGAGCAGCAGCTATTTCTGCTTGCTCAGGTTATTCAAATGTAGATGTTTTTATACTATATCCCCATGGGCGGGTGACCGAGGTACAACGTCGTCAAATGACAACATCTGAAGCTAAAAATGTGCATGCACTAGCTGTAGAAACTGATTTTGATGGATGTCAGGCAATGGTAAAAGATATATTCATGGATGATTCTGTGTCTAAAAAAGATACTCGTCTTGTTGCAGCTAATTCAATTAATTGGACTAGGTGTATGACACAATCTGTGTACTTTTTTTGGTCGTATTTAAGATTAAAAGATATTACACCCAGATTATCTTTTTCGATTCCTTCAGGAAATTTTGGTCATGCTTATGCAGGCTGGATAGCTAGAGAGATGGGCCTACCTATAGAGAGATTATTAGTGGCTACTAACAGCAATGATGTATTACATAATTTATTTACTAATAATCTTTATGAAAGAAATAATGTAAGCAAGACTCTAGCCCCAAGTATGGATATATCAATTTCTAGTAACTTTGAGAGATTGTTATATAACCTTTATGAAGATAACTCTGACTTGCTTTCGGAGGCAATGAAAACTTTTGCAAATAAGTCAATACAAATACCAACTGAACGCTGGGCCGAAGTTAAGGAAATCTTTCCAAGCTTATCCAGCACTGATGAACAAATTATTCATCAGATTAAAAGAACTTATTCTAACTTTAATTATTTAGTAGATCCTCACACTGCAACTGGATTAAGAGCTACAGAAAGTTTGGCATTAAAAGGTGAGACAATAGTGACCATGGCAACTGCACATCCAGCTAAATTTGTTGAAGCTATAAAAATAGCATTGCCAAAACATCAAATGGAAGAACCTGCTCAGTTGAAATCTATGAAAGAAAGAGAAGAGATTTTCACTGTTTTGCCTAACGACCTTAATGTAGTCAAAGATTACATAAGAACTAATTTAAAATAGCAAATGATTGAAGTAACAACTCTGAACGAAACTCTCAAGGATCATCAAGATCGGATCAAAGAGCTTAGGGGGTACCTTTGACGTTGATCAAAAGAAAATACGCATAGAATCTCTGGCTCAATTACTGAGCGACCCAAACGTGTGGGATGACCCAAAGAAAGCTCAGGAATTAAATAAAGAGCGAGTAGGTATTGAAAAGTCTTTAACTATCTTTGATGATTTAAGTTTGTCTATTCAAGATGCTTCTGAGCTAATAGAAATGGCCATTGAAGAGCAGGACAATGACTCCATGGAAGAAATTTCGATTGACGTAGCGAATAACGAGAATGCCCTTCATCAACTAGAGTTTAGAAGAATGTTTTCTAATAAAATGGATCCTAATAACGCTTATTTAGAAATCCAATCAGGTTCAGGAGGCACTGAAGCTCAAGATTGGGCTGAAATGTTAATGCGAATGTATCTTAAGTGGGGCGAAGCCAAAGGTTTCCAAACAGAGTTAGTTGAAGTCTCTCACGGAGAAGTAGCCGGTATAAAAAGCGCAACTATTCGTTATGAAGGTGATTATGCTTACGGTTGGTTGAGAACAGAGACGGGCGTGCACAGGTTGGTCAGAAAGTCTCCTTTTGACTCAGGCAGTAGAAGACACACTTCTTTTGCATCTATTTTTGTCTCCTCTGAGATTGATGAAACGGTAGAAATAGAGATTAATCCATCAGACTTAAGGATAGATACTTATAGGGCCAGCGGAGCGGGTGGTCAGCACGTTAATAAAACGGACTCGGCTATTCGGATTACTCATGAGCCGACGGGTGTGGTAGTCCAGTGTCAATCAGATCGTTCTCAACACAAGAATAGAGATAAGGCCATGAAACAGTTAAGAGCTAAGTTGCATGAAATTGAGATACAAAAACTCAACCAAGAAAAACAAAGTCTAGAAGATTCAAAAGCTGATATTGGTTGGGGAAGTCAGATAAGATCATATGTCTTGGATTCTTCAAGAATAAAAGATTTAAGAACAGGAATAGAGACATCAAACTGTGCAGCCGTTTTAGATGGAAACATAGATGAATTCATTGAAGCGAGCTTAAAAGCAAATGTTTAGTTAAAATAGCAACCCATGTCAGAAAAAATAACAGAAAACGATCTAATATTACAGAGAAGAGCTAAGCTTGATAAGATTAGATCTAGAGGTAATGCCTACCCAAATGACTATCGTAGAGATTCGATGTCTAAAGATCTTCACGATAGATACGACGGGTTAGATAATGAAGCATTAGAATCCGACCCTGTACAAGTTTCAGTGGCAGGAAGAGTCATGCTGCAAAGAATTATGGGGAAGGCAAGCTTCATAACCCTACAAGATATGGATGGCCAAATTCAAGCTTATATTCGATCTAATGACCTTCCCGAAGGCCAATATGATGATTTTAAGACTTGGGACTTAGGTGATATAGCTGGTATATCTGGCAGGCTTTTTAGAACTAAGACAGGTGAGCTAACTGTGCATGCAGATTCAGTAAGACTTTTAACTAAATCTTTACGACCACTACCTGAGAAACATGCAGGACTTGTAGATACTGAACAAAGATATAGAAAACGTTACCTTGATTTACTGACTAACGAAGATAGCTTGAAAGTCTTTAAACTTAGGAGTCAAATTATCAGTGAGATTCGTTCTTTTTTTGAGAATCAAGATTACTTAGAGGTTGAAACACCTATGATGCATTCGGTATTAGGAGGAGCAGCAGCGAAACCTTTTACAACTCATCACAATGCCCTGGACATGGACCTCTATCTAAGAATTGCTCCTGAGCTTTATTTAAAAAGATTGGTTGTTGGTGGTTTAGAAAAAGTTTTTGAGATAAATAGAAACTTTAGAAATGAAGGTCTGTCCACAAAGCATAATCCTGAGTTTACAATGCTTGAATACTATACTGCTTATGCTAATTTTGAGGATCAAATGGATTTTATAGAATCACTCTTTAAATCTCTTGCAGGAAGTGTTCTGGGTAACACGGTAATAGAAATAGGCGCACATAAGTATGATTTAGGTAAGCCGTTCAAAAGAATTACCTTAATTAGCTCTGTTGCAGAAAAACTAGCTGTTAAAGAAGAAGACCTAAGAAAGAGAGACATTCTAGAATCATTAGCAGAAAAATTGCATATAGAAGGCTATGAAGATCTTTCCGATGGGAAATTACTCTTTGAACTCTTTGAAGAGGTGGTAGAAGAAAGTTTAGACCAACCAACTTTTATTACAGGTTACCCTACTGAAATTTCTCCATTGTCTAGAATTTCTGACGAAGACCCAGATTTTGTAGAGCGCTTTGAATTATTTATTGATGGAAAGGAAATAGCTAATGGGTTTTCAGAATTGAATGATCCGGAAGAACAAGCAGATAGGTTTAAGAAGCAAGTAGAGCAAAAAGTATCTGGCGATGAAGAGGCAATGGAGTACGATGCTGATTATGTAGAGGCTTTAGAATATGGTTTACCTCCGTGCGCCGGAGTAGGTATAGGGATAGACCGATTAGTAATGTTACTCACCGGAGCTCCGTCTATCCGAGATGTACTTCTTTTTCCACAGTTAAAATCTAAAGATTAATCTAAATCAGGAGATCTTTAACTGCCTCCCTTTCTGACAGAAGTTCTTCGGTTGTTGAGTTAATCTTTGATTGTGCAAATTCATTGATTTTAATATCTTGAATAATTTCTACAGATCCATCTAAATTTGTCCGTAAAGGGTATCCAAAGATAAGTCCTTTAGGAACACCATAACTCCCGTCACTAGCTATTGCCGCACTGAAGCAATCACCCTTTTCTGTGGGGTTATCAACCGATTTAACTGTATCAATGGCAGCGTTTGCAGCAGAAGCAGCTGAAGAAGCTCCTCTAGCATCTATTACAGCCTTGCCTCTTTGTTGTACTAGAGGTAGGTAGCTGTTCTCTATCCATTCTTTATCATTAATAACTTCAGCAGCGCTCACTCCATTAATGAGAGCATTGTAAGGATCTGGATACATCGTTGGGCTGTGGTTTCCCCATATAGCCATATTTGTTACATCGGAAATATCTACACCCGCTTTAGTAGCTAATTGTGCTTTTGCTCTATTTGCATCTAATGCAGTCATAGCAAACCATTGTTGAGAAGAATTATTTGCTTGATTCATGCCAATCAATGCATTGGTATTAGCTGGATTTCCCACCACTAAGATTTTTGCATTGGGTTTAGCATATTTTCCTATAGCCGATCCTTGATCGGTAAATATTCCGCCATTAATTTTTAGAAGATCACTTCTTTCTTCTATTTTTTTCCCATCTATAACTATTCCTCTTGGAATACTACCTACCAATAAGACCCAGTCAGCGTCTTTAACTCCTTCTTTAATATCTGCCGTAGCAATCAGTGAACCCATCTGCTTGAAGCCACAATCAATAAGTTCCATTATGGTTCCTTCTAATTTCTCCAAAACTTGTGGTATCTCTATTAGTCGAAGATTCACTTTGGTATTTTCTCCAAAAGTTTCTCCACTAATTAATCTAGGTAGGAGAGAATATGCTATTTGTCCTGCTCC
>Ga0209501_10001394_pt1 | contig 26711 bp, 26 predicted proteins | sample ArcticOcean_MG_C_4_FD_187434 | JGI IMG/M metagenome (GOLD analysis project Ga0209501, IMG submission 187434) | Marine microbial communities from western Arctic Ocean - ArcticOcean_MG_CB4_134 (SPAdes) (version 2) | ecosystem: Environmental > Aquatic > Marine > Oceanic | place: Arctic Ocean...
GAAGTGCCGTGATGATCTGCTCCGGCGTGTGTCGTCTCCTGCTCATTGCTGACCTCCTCGCTGAATCTCCGACCAGCTCAGATCCTAACATCCGCTCTGGTCTCCTTTCAGGGGGTCACGCCAATCGGCTCCTGCTCGGGAGGCTGCCGATCGGATGCGCCCGCGCCATCAGGCGCAACCCGGCCCCCGAACCGGGCGGACCGTCCGAAGAGCGCATCACCCGCAGCCTCGAGCGCACTCATGAGAACCGCGCCCACCTCGGGATCCAGCCGGCCCCGGATCAGATACATCCCATCCTCGTCTGGGAAGATGCTGAGTTCCCGCGTCCGGTGCCGCTCCTGTTCCTGCAGTTGGTCCTCCAGCCGATCCACGCGCCGCCACGCGCGCACGATCTTCTCGACGTGCGACGCCGTGCCGTGAGGAGCGAAGTCGATCAACCCCTCCTCATTCTCCGGGTTGGCCACACGCGTAAGTGCTCGGGCCTTCGAATACGACAGCTCTCCGTTCCGCATTCCGGCCCTCAAGAGGGGCAAACGCTCGAGTGCATGGGCGACGCGGACCTTCTCGCGTGCCGATCCCATGGCGATACCGGTGCGCCAGCTCAGCCAGTGGGCGCAAGTCTTGAAGCTTGCGTCCCAACCCTCTCGCTTGTCGAACTCACTGATCAGCACCAGGAGACGGTAGGTAGCCGCATGGATGTGCGCGGCGAGTTCCGCGATCTCATCCCCAAGCTGTTCGAGGTTGACGGGTGGGGAGGAAATGTTGCTGGGTGACGTTTGGGCAAAGTCAATCACGCGAAGAACCTCCGAGCGCGGGAATGCGATCGAGCGAACGAATACCATGAAATCTAACGGCGGGTTTTTCGAAGCTCTGGCTGGCCGCTGGGCGGGCGAGGAGGGGGTTCGAGGCCGCGGAAGGGTCAGGAGGGCGCGCTCGGTGGGTACGTTATGAATTGGGCGCACCGAGTGGGCCCTGAGGGTGCCACTCGGCATCGCTACAATTGAGTCCGCGGAAATCTGTCCATGTCTGAATGGGACAGATCGCCGACGGGGCATGTTAGCCCGGCCCCACCTTACCGCACCTCAAAGCCCCCCACCCGAATCGGATCCCCCCGCGTCCCTTCGATACGGCGCACCACGAAGTACATCGGCACGGAAAGCAGCCAACCCACCGTCACCGAAAAAAAAGCGAGCGGCAACTTCACAAGCAGGTTCAGATCGTGGTATCGACGGAACAACACGGAGGCGAAGGCCAGATCCGCCGTCGTCGCCGTCACGGCGAACCCCGCCGCCATACCCGGTGACCCAAAGTCGCCTGAGGTCGCAAGGACATCGAAGAAGAACGAGCCCCCCGTGCTCCCGTCCACGATGCCGAGCACGGCGAAGACGACCATGTAGACTACCGGAAAGATGAAGATCACCCCACGATCGAACAGGAGCCTGACCAGGCGCGACCGTGGGGCAAAAATCAGCGTCAGCCACGCGGGCGCCAACAGGACGTACCAGATCTTCCAAGCGACGGTGGAGGCGAAGAATTCGTCCGCGAGTAGCATCATTCAGTCGAGCCTCCGAAGAAAGACGAAGAAGAGAAGCGAATACGTCGTGTCGGTAACGATCGGTATCCAGAAGATCGGTGGCAGCCCCGAAGGATCGAGAAGCAGATAGACGAGTTGGGGCAGCGCGGAGGCCAACTTCGCCATGATACCGAGTACCACCAAGTAGCGGGTGCCCAGCGGATCACGATAGACCAGCGCGTACGCGATCGCGAATACGGCTACAAAGCCGATCCAGACGTCGTAGAAAACCCCGGGGGCGGGCGAGTCGAAGTGTCCGAACACGACCTCTTGAAACAGCCCGAGCCCGAGGGCGCCGACCGCGTTGTGCAATACGGCGCTCAACCACATCCACTTCCAGAATGAGCTGGGGTGTTCGGAGCGCGGCAAGTTCATGATGTGACTTCGCGGGCGGCAAGCCACTCGAGCGTGTCCTGGCCGGGTAGGAAAAAATAGCCTCCCCCCCGTGTCCGGACGTGCGAGCGGACCCCGTACAACTTGTGCCGGATCGGGCGCTGGGGGATGGTGAACTCGTTGCGATCCCCCACGAGGTCCTCGCCGTCCGCGATCGGGTCCGCTTCGAAGTACAGCCCGGCCTGTTTGGTGTTGTTCATCCAGGTCTGCTGGACGAACTCGAACTGCCGACCGATGTCGGCGCACACGCAGGCGAACATCAGTCCACGCGGCTCATCGACGGGAGTCCCCCGCTCGTCCGCAACCACACGCGCCGCTTCCGGATAGAACTCCGACGGAGCGGCCGGACCGTAGGGGCGCCCCCGTCGGAGGATGCGATGACGAGCCGACGAGGCAAACGACGCTTCTGGGTCGCTCCCCAAGCCGTCGCGTGGGTTGGCGCGTCTTACGTGGGCGCCCAGGGGACACCCGTGGCCTTGGGGGTCGGAGCGGAAGAAGAGGGGCTGTTTTAACCGGGCGGGGTCGAGCCCTGGCATTTTCCTCGCACGTCCGTTGATCGGCATGCCGTTCGGCCAACGCCCTAGCGCCTTGGAAGCGAGCCAGACGGCGACCTCCGGATCCCCACCGGCATGGCCGAGCCACTCGATCCAGAACCCGCGAACGTCCTGCTCGAGCTGCCGAAGGACCAGGTAGCTTCCGTTTTTTCCGAGGTCGAGGCCGTCGAACGCGGGTGTCGTTGCCACTGCGCCGGTGTTGTCCGGGTAGCCGAGCACGATCTCACCTGGCTCTACGAGGTCCTGAACAGCCGCGCTTCGGCCCAGGCCCCGAATGCGAGGCTGCGCGAGTCCGTCGCGCCACCCGAAGTGCTCCTTGTTCCCAGGGAGGGCCATGCCTTCGAGTCGATGGGCGCTCGCGCCCCATCCCGCGCCGAGGAGCTTGAGAACGTGCTCTGCGTGGCGATCGGCGGTCGCACGGTCGCTCCCGAATACCACGAGCAGAGCCGCGGAACGATCACCGCGCCACTCGAAGTCGCCGCCTTGGCGGCTCAATCGTCGAGCAGAATCGTGTCTCGAAGCCGTTGCTTGCCATCCGGCCAAGCTTGTCGTAGGCTTCTCTGGTGTTGTAGGCCGGTAACAGGAACTTGGTGCAATCGGGCCCGCGGGGAAGTGACAGCAGTCCTTGCAGACACTTTATGTGCATATGGGTCCGTGCAGTTATAGCTCGGCGATTCCAGTTGGCATTTACTCTGATTGGAGAGACCCATGATGCTAAAACCCTTGTTTCTGAGACTTCGTACGTTTGCGATAGTCCTCCTCGCGGCCGCGGGCGCGTCCACGCTGTCGCCTCACCAACTTGCCGGTCAAAACACCGGCACCGTTTCGGGGCGGATCGTTGATGCCTCTGGCGGAATCCCCGTTGACGCCGCCTACGTGCACATCAATGCGCTGTCGCTCGGCGCCGACTCGAACCCCAACGGGTCCTTCAACCTCCGTAATGTGCCGCCCGGGTTGCATGAGGTAACAGTGGACCGCCTCGGGTTTTCCAGCGCGACCCAACAAGTGACGGTCACGGCGGGGGCGATCACCACTGTAGAAATCCAGATCGCTCGCGACGCGCTTCTGCTCGACGCAATCGTCGTAACGGGCACGGCGGGCGGTACGCGAGTCCGGGCCCTCGGAAACGCGGTGGGACGTGTTCAGGCCGCGGAGGTCATCGAGCTGACCGCGGTTGGTAGTGTCCAGGACCTGCTCGGAGGGCGCGAGGCCGGTCTTTCCTTCAACCGGAACTCGGGCAACATCGGGACAGGGTCCGAGATCCGGATTCGAGGCGTATCCAGCGTCACGATGGGTAGCCAGCCGCTGATCTACGTGGACGGGGTTCGCGTGGACAACCAGACGGGAGGTGGCCCGAACTTGCGCGACGGCGGGCAAGTTTCGTCGCTCGACGACTTCAGCCCCGACGAGATTGAGAGCGTCGAAATCATCAAGGGGCCCGCCGCTGCGACTCTCTACGGCACGGAGGCCTCCGCCGGGGTGATCCAGATCATCACCAAGCGGGGAACGCAGGGCGCGACTCAGTTCGACTTTTCCATCCGGCAGGGAGCAGCTTGGCTGTCGGACGTATCGGGGAAGGTCGGTGAGTCGTTCGGACGCAACACGGCCGGGGACATCATCTCCTTCAACATTTACGAGGCCGAGAAAGCGGCCGGCCGCAACCACTTCCAGACCGGAAAGCTGCAGTCCTACACGGTCAGCATGCGTGGCGGCACGGAACGGCTCCGATACTACCTCTCTGGGGACTTCGGAGACGACGAAGGGATCGTGAGCTACAACTGGAAGAGACAGAACAACTTGCGTTCGAACCTCACCATCCTGCCGTCCGACGATATTACGGTGGACGTGAGCCTCGGCTACATCACCGGCAAAACGAGCTTCATGCAGCAGAGGACGGCATGGGGGATGTGGGAGCAGTTCCAGTGGGCGAACCCGGAGGGGCAGGACCGCACCCTGCGCGGCTTCCTCAGAGCCAGACCCGAGGAGATCGCGGACAACAGGGCCAAGCGTGATTTGAACCGGTTCACGGGGAGCGCAACGCTCACGCACACTCCGAATGATTGGCTCACCCATCGGGTCATCGTCGGGACGGACGTGCTCAACGAGGAGAACTCGCAGCTTTTCCCGAGACGTGCGATACCGGAAGAGTTCGGTTCGCTCGCCCTAGGGTACCTTGAGATCGACCGTCCGAGGCGTGAGTACCAGACGCTCGATTACGCGGCGAGCGCCAGGTACGGCGGGCTGCCCGGGCTGGGCGACAACGTGCAGTTCACCTCTTCGTTCGGCTTTCAGTACTACGCAAGAACCGAGGAGATCGTGAGCGGAATCGGCCAAGTATTCCCGGCCCCTCAGATCACGACGTTATCCGGCGCCGCCACCACGAGTGCGGGCCAGTCCTTCCTCGAGAACAAGTCGGTGGGGATGTATATCCAGCAGGAAATGGGCTGGAATGACCGGGTGTTCCTTACCGCCGCGGTTCGCGGCGACGACAACTCGGCGTTCGGGTCGGACTACGACGCAGCCATCTACCCGAAGTTCTCGGGTACCTGGGTCCTCTCGGAGGAGTCCTTCTGGGGTGGTATCGATGACCTCGTGAGCAGCTTCCGTTTGAGGTCGGCCTGGGGCAAAGCGGGTCGTCAGCCGGCGACCTTTGCGGGTGTGACGCTCTACGCCCCCGAGCCAGGGGCAGGTGGACAACCGTCCGTCACGCCCGACGTGCTCGGCAACCCGGATCTGGGGCCGGAAGTGAGTTCGGAGATCGAGGTTGGCTTCGATGCCGCGTTCTTCAACGACCGGGTCAGCGCGGAAGTCACGTACTACAATCAGAAGGTAAGGGACGCACTCATAGACATCCCGGTCCCGCCGACGTACGGCTTCCCCGGAGCTCAGACCGTGAACCTCGGGAGCCTCCAGAATACGGGTTGGGAGGTCGTTGCGGACGGCCGGATCTACGAGCGCTCGAACTTCGCGTGGGACCTGGGTTTGGGCGTCACGAGCAACGAAAACAAGGTTACGGACCTGGGCGGCAATCCAGAGACCGTAGATCTCAGGGAGGGCCTGAACTATCCCTTCCAGACGGAGCGAGTCATCACTTCGGCCGAGCTCGACCCCACCGGAAACGCGATCAACGTGATGTGTGACGGTGGCACGGGGCCTCTTGGAGTGGATCCGGGCGGCGCTCCGGAGCCGTGCGCCAGCGCGCCCCGTATCAGGCAGGGTAACGGCCTCGCGCTCCCCAAGTATGAGGTCACCGCGAATACGACGTTCACCATCTTCGACAACCTGCGCCTCTACGCGATGGCGGAGTTCAGGGGAGAGCACTGGCGGAATCTGACGGACGCCGCGTGCCGGCACACCTGCTTCCAGACCTCGGAGGCTTCGGTGAGAAGGGACGATCCGTTCATGGTCGCTGCGATCACGGGCAGGGCGTCCCAGACTCGACTCACCTCGGAGTTTGATGCCTCGTTCATGAAGCTCCGCGAGATCAGCCTCAACTACACGCTGCCGGCCGCCATGGCCGCCCGGGCCGGAGCCTCCAGGGCTTCCATCAACGTTGCGGCGCGGAACCTGTGGACGATGTGGCAGGCACAGAAGACCATCGGGGACGCTACGGACGCGGTGACTGGGGAGAAATACCCTGGAGTGCCGGTGACGGACCCAGAGGCGCGGCGCGCGGGAAGCCTCACGGCTTCCAACTCGAACGTGCCCCCGCTCACGAACTTCACGGTGACCATGCGGGTCACCTTCTGATGTCACGATCCATGGAGCGAGCTGACATGAAGACCCAACGACACCATCGGTGGTCGGTTGGGCCGCTGGCCTTGGCTTCGGCTATGGGCGCGGCTGTCCTGACCATTGCAGGATGTGGTTCCTTACTCGACGTAAAAGTCCCTGGGAATCTTACGTCGGATGAACTTTTTACGCCGGGATCGGCCCCGATCATCATCAACTCGGTCATTTCCGACTTCGAGTGTTCGTACTCGATGATGAGCGCGGTTGAGTCGGGGATGGAGGACGCGAGCTGGTCGACCAGCGGGTACTGGCGTCAGGAGACCGACTACCTTCGCACGCGCCCGCCGTCTGGGGCCTGCAGCGAGAACTCCGACACTGACACGGACTGGTTTACCAGCTTCCAGTCCTCCCGCTTCGTCGCGGTGGGCGTCTACGACGCACTCCAGGATTGGACCGACGCGGAGGTCGGGGGTGACCGCATCGCACATATTGCGACCGCGGCCACTTACGCTGGCTTTTTCTACGCCATCTTCGGCGAGCAATACTGCGAATTCGCCGCGGGAGTGGGCCCGATGCAGACGCCTCGGGAGACCCTGGCGGTGGCCGAGTCGTGGTTCACCAAGGCTTTGGACGCATTGGGTGCCGGGGACAAGGAGATCGTGAGCACGACCAGCGTAAGACAGCTCGCACTCCTGGGACGGGCGCGGGTCCGCCTGCAGTTGGATAATTTGACGGGCGCCCGGGCGGACGCAGCGCAGATTCAACCCGGCTTCGTGGCTTGGATCACACGCGACGCGTCGGTGCGCAGCCGCTGGAACGCGGTAACACAAGGGTTGACCGTGTCGGGGTGGCGTACGATCGGCGGGGCGGGGTACTGGAACGACTTCGCTCCGACCCAACTCATCTCCGCGGGATACTACGACTTGACCATCGATCCCTCCGGCGCTCAGACCGTGAACGACGGCATGCCGGACCCGCGCGTCTCCGTGACCTTCACCGGTCAGTTCGCGCAGGACGGCGTCACCGACCAGTACGTCCAGAACAAATATCCGACGGTGGGGGATCCCCACGCCCTCGCGAAGTACGAGGAGGCGCAGCTCATTCTGGCGGAGATCGACCTCGAGGAGGGAGCGCTGGGGTCGGCGGTGGGTCACATCAACGTTCTCCGTGATGCGCATAGCCTTCCCAACTTCGCGAGCACCGACGTCAACGAGATCTATCGCACGACGATCGAGGAAAGACGTCGCGAGTTCTTCTTCGAGGGGCGCCACTTCGCGGACAAGCTTCGATACGGGTTGTGGTTCCCACGCGGCCGTGGTAAGGACCACAAGGGCATCCAGTTCGGATTCGGTTACTGCAACCTCATGCCGATCGACGAGTACCAACTCAACCCAGAGGTCATCGCCGCGTTCGGGGCGGATTATGAGGGACCCGATATTACAGAGATCAGCTACACCTACGCGAATCAGCAGACGCGTCGGACCGTGCAGTGGCCCGTCCCGGCGACGTTGCCGTAGGACGCGGACACGGCCGGGTGCCGTACGAGCGGCGCCTGGCGCAGAGCAAGGATGAGAAGGGTTAGATCGGCCGGGCTCCGGAAGAAATTTCGGAGTCCGGCCTTTTCCCTCAGGCCCCCATACTCAGCCTCCGCGCTGATGGCGGGTTGAGAGCGGAGAGGGCGACGATGCCAAGGTGAAGATGAAGAAAATCTTGAGCCGTGGATTAGCCGCCCTGGCGTTTTTTGGCGTCTGTTTTCCCGCAGTCTTTTTTCTTGGCGTCATACAACTCGACGCCCAGGTCGACGATGGCCTCACCGGCCGGCTCATCGACCAAGCCACGGGCGGGCCGATTGCGAACGCCCAGGTCGAAGTCTTGCGTTTGGACGGATCCCGCATCGGTCCGCTCGGCCTTCAGGACCTTACGGGGCCGAACGGAGGTTTCGATTTCATTGGAGTCGCCGAGGGCGCGTATCTGGTGCAGGTGCAGCACCTCGCGTACGGCACTCAGGCTCATCCACTCCGACTCCAAGGCCGGGGGACTGCGGCGGTCGAGATCACCCTTTCGCAAACGCCGCTCGAGATTGCCGCCCTCTTGGTGGTGGTGGAAGCGGACGCGGCGCGAAAGCGTGCTGAGCTCAGCTCCCCTTCGTCCCGAAATATCCTCACGCGGGCGGAGATCGCCCCAGCGGCGGCGAGTGGCGTAACCCTCGGGGACTACCTCAGACGGACGGTAGCCGGGATCTCGGTGCGATCACCGGCTGGGGGGGATGTCGCAGGATTCCTCTGTGTCGAATTTCGCGGTGCACGGCGGCTGGACGGCCCATGCCGTCCACCCGAGGTCCGCCTGGACGGGACCATCGTTCAGGATCCCCTGAACTTCTTCACTCAGTACTCTCTCGAGGGGCTGGAAGAGATCCAGGTCATCTCTCCCGCCGATGCGGGCGGGCAATTCGGGGCGAACGCCGGCTGGGGAGTCATCCTTCTGCAGACCCGTCGCGCCGGGCTCTTCACATCAGACGGATTCCCGGTTGCGCGACGTAGCGGAGTGTCCGGCGCCGGTCGGTTCGACTGGGGTCTTGAGGCAGAGCCACACCCCTGGCCCAAAGTCTTCGGAGCAGCGTTCCTCGGCAACGCGGTCGGGCTTGCCGCGGCGGGAGCGTTGCTCAGCCAGTGCATGGACCTCGAAAGCCGTACGTTCTACCGAGGGGACGAATATTGTGGGGCCGGCCCGCTACTTGGAACCAGCGTTCTCGCGGCCTTGCTACCACCGCTTACGGCAAGCCTCGCCGCCCGGTGGGCGGGGACCACAGACGGGTCCAGAGGACGGTTTCGAGACTCGATCCTCTATTCGGTGCCGGTTTTTATTCCGGGGTTCGCGATTGCGACCGTGGGGGCGGGTGAAACAGGAATGACCGCGCTCGACATTGTGGGTTTGGCGGTCGTCGTCGTGGGCGCCCCGGTGCTGAACACCCTCGCGGACCGTTTTTTCCGGAACGCTCGTTGAACAAGTGACGTTAGGGACACCGCGCTCACCACCTGGGGACGCCAGACCCAGCTTATCGAGCTTCCCAGATCTGGGTCTCGGGGTGAAAAGTGGCCCACGCGAACCAGAACGCGACGTGCGCTTCCGCAATTGGCTCGAGGTGAGTTCCCGCTAGCGGCCCGCCTACCGCCAGTCCCTCAATGGTCCAAGTGCTCCCTGTTTCCAGGTCTACGATCTTCCCTTGACTGGTCTCGAAGCTTAGATCTTGGGCGCCAGGGTTGGTAAAGAACGCCATCCCACCCTGCCGTAATCCATCCCAAAACACGACAACCGGCGTACTTGCCCCCCCCGCCGATGGTCCCGTGCGCCGCTCCCAAGTTTCCGAGAGTGTTCAACTCTCCGAAGGGGAAGGCGATACCTTCGCCGCCCCCAGCGAGGCGGGGCGGGATACCCAACACCCGTTCTTTCGGTGGCCTGCGGGGATCGATGGCGGGCTGGGCGAATAGGAGACTCGAGTTGTCCAGCGTTTCGTAATTTCCATACGGATACCCGTAGCTCGCGTAGTTCTGGCCGCTCCCGGAGTCTTGCGCAGGCACCTTGGTATCCGGATGTAGATCGGTCCATCCTTCCCAAGTCATCTCCACGACGGGCACCATTTGTAGCTCCGTTCCGGTCGCGGCCCCGCATCGAGCTCCCCGCGACATCTGTGGCCAGAACGACTCCTCCGTCCGACGGTCATACATCATCAGGTTGTTCTGAAAAAGCAGCCCCGAGACCCCGATCTCCGCGCCGTCGATGATCGAGCGATCAAAAGCCAAGCTCGAGCCGGTCAAGGGGCAATACGTGACGGCCAGGCGGGTGCTGCCGACGTTCAGATTCATAATTTCGTGGTGCCATAGCACTCGGTGCGGAACCGCGAACGCCTGGCCCTCGATCACGATGCCGATGACCCTCTCCTCAGGATCTAAATAAGAGGCGCCGGGCGATCCAACAGTGGCCATCACGGGGTCAGTGAGCGCCGGAATCCCGTCCTTGCCAGGGCCACCTAAGCTAATCTGGTCCTCGGGAATGCTACAAAAAACTTCGGTGGGGTCCAAAGGAGCGAGCCCGGAAGGCGGCGGCTCACCACACGCGACGATGACCAATCCCAACGCGGCCGTTTGGAGGCCCCTAAGGATGCTGGTCCGGCCTGAAACTGCGTCCATGTCGGTCAATTGGAGCTTTTCTCCGATCCGGGTTCGCCTGAACCGCGCGCTCATCCACGGTCTCTTAATCCCCTGGGGGGATGATCGGGTTCCCCATGGGAAGTGGTGCTTGCGTGTGGGGCGCTGCGGCTGGGTGTAGCAGGAACCTCGGGACCCTTGCGGGGGCATAAGAAAGAGTCGTTCTGAGTCCCCAATCCCGGGAGGCGGTCATGCTTGGCAGGGTGAGGTGGGTCTTCCAAGCGGTCTTCAGCGCCGCTGTCGTACTCGTAGCATCGACGTGGCCGTTTCAGGCGGCAGTGGCGCAGGACGGGGGGCGTTTGGAGGGGATCGTCGTGGACCAGCGGACCATGGCCCCCGTAGAAGGTGTCGCCGTTTCGGTATCAGACCAGGGCAGCACCCAGGTGACCGGGGCCGACGGAAACTTCTCCTTCCCGATGGTTCCCGTGGGAGTCGTTCAGGTTCGGGTGCAGCGCGAGGGCTACTCCTCGACCGTGCAACAGGTTGAAGTGGTGCCTCGTGGTGGCACGTTCCTGCAGTTGAGCATCACGCCAATCACCGCAATTTTGGACGAACTCCTCGTTGATGTTCGGTCGAGGCGTTCGCCGGACGAGCCCGATGTCGTCGACCCCAGTGACTCGGGTTCGGGAACGACGGCGGCGGACCTGCTCTCTCAACGCTTTCCGGGGGTTACGATTGATCGCGGGACCGGGGCCGTCGGAGGGGGCGCCACCGTCCGGATTCGTGGACTCAGCAGTGTATCCGCGGCGCGTGAGCCGGCGATTTTTCTCGATGGGGTCCGACTGAACCCAAGCAGGCCGCCGGACCTGGGTTTACGCACCACCCCAGGGCTGCAGATCCTGGACGAGATCCCTGCCTCACAAGTCCAGTCGATACGAATCCTGCGCGGTCCGTCCGCGTCGGTCGTTTATGGAGAGTCGGCCGACGGCGTGATTCTGATCGTAACCAACCGCGGCGGGGTTTAGGGCCGTCGGATCACTCCCGCTCATGAAGCGATCCCTTCGCGTCGTCGCGCCGCCTTCGCGCTGGACCCTCGGCGCTCCTAACGCGACCCGCTGTACTTCTTCAACAGGCCTCTAGAGCAACGGCCAAACGTCCTCGAGTGATCGGATCTCAGGGCGGTCTTCGAGGAGGCACGCGAGGACTCCGGTTACGTTTGCGGCCGCGAAGCTCACACCCTTGAGGTTGTTCTCCGGGGGAACGTCGGGGATGGGCCGGGGGAAACCCGACGCGACGAAAAACCGTTCGCCGCCTGGGCCGGTGGTCACCCGGATTTGATCCCGCGGGCATTCCCAGTCGAGGATCACCCCGGCGACTCCCACCAAGCTCCCCGGAAGCCAAATTCGCCCCTCGTGCTCCTGAGGAGAGACGATCAGCGCGCCCCGCTCCGCGGCGCGTCGGACCGCAGCCCACAGGACCAGTTCGGATGCGGACCGGTCGGTGCCGAGACTCAAGTTGATCAGGCGTGCCCCTTGCCCGGCGGCCCAGTCGATCGCCTTTACGAGGACTCCGCTCGACGTAGAGAGTGTTCGGCCGAACACTTTGACCACTTTTACCGTGATGTCGGGGGCCTTCTCGGAAATCGCCGCGGCTACGGCCGTCCCGTGGCCGAGGCGATCGGGGTAATCGCTGTGCTGTTCGCCGTCCGCTTCGATCGCGATGCCTCCGGCGACGCCACCCACGTGGGGATGTCCCGCGTGGACGCCGCTGTCGATAATAGCGACCGTGACGCCGCGCCCCGTGCGGCCACGAAGCGAGGGATGGTCCGGCCCGACTCGATGCTCCACAGGGGGTGCCGCGGAGATGTCGGTCAAGCTCGTGCCTCCACCGGGTCGATCCCCGACCCTTCGATGTCAGACTGAAAAAGACGATAGAACGCACCCCGGGCCCGGATCAACTCCGCCGGCGATCCTTCTTCGACCATGCGAGCGCCAGAGATCACCAGGACGCGGTCGGCTCGCCGGGCCAGTTCCAACCGGTGGGTGATGAGGACGGTGGTGCGATTCCGCATCATGGCTTCGTACCCCTCGATCACGCGCTCTCGAGCCACCGGATCCAAAGCGCTGGTGGCTTCATCCAGGACCAAGACCTCCGGGTCGACCAGGAGCGCTCGGGCGACCGAGATGCGCTGCCGTTCTCCCGCGGAGATGGCGAGCCCGCGCTCACCGACCGGTGTGTCCAGTCCCTCCGGGAGGCCCTCGAGGAAGTCCTGCAATCCGGCGGCGGTGGCCGCAGCCTCGACCGCTCGGGGTGAGGCCGACGGATCGGCGTAGCGAATGTTCTCGGCGATGGAGGTGTTGAAGACGAAAGCATCCTGGTCGACGGACGCGATGTGCCGGCGGAGATCGCTCAGGGACACGTCCCGAAGGTCGTGCCCGTCGAGGCGGATGCTCCCGTGGTCCGGATCGAAGTGCCGCTTGAGAAGATCGGCCACGGTGGACTTCCCGCTTCCGCTCGGCCCCACGATCGCAAGAATGTCACCCTGCTCGACGCGGAAGTTCACCTCGTCGAGGACAGGACCGCCTCTCTCGAAGGAGAAAGAAACGTCCTCGAAGGACAGGGCGCCGCGAACGGACGCAAGACGGATGGGTTGCTCTCTCTCCTTCACCTCGGGCTCGGCGTCGAGGATTTCGTGCACACGGCGCAGCGATACCTTGGCGGTGGCGAAGTTGGCCCAAAGGTTCATCAAGCCCTGGACCGGAGAGAGCAGCCGCATCTGGTAGGCCATAAAAGCGACGAAGGTGCCGAGTGAGATCGTACCGGCAATGACCCTGGAGCCCCCGAAAAGAAACACCATGGCGGTACCGGCTGAGAGGATCAGACCCGGGAGGCCGCCGGCCAGATAGGTGAGCCAGCGCATCGACATCAGCGCGTCGACGAACGTGTCGTTCCTGGTGCCGAACTGATCGACTTCGCGCGCCTGTGCGTTCGAAGAGACCACCAACTTCATTCCCTGGATCGTCTCGATGAGAAACGTGCCGATGTTGGCGCTGCTCTGGCGGAGCGTTCCTACGCTGACTTCCAACTTTCGCCGATAGCGCACGAGTGCCCAGAGGCTCGGCGGGACCATGATCAAGCTGACCAAGAACAGCCGCGCGTCGAGCCACAGCAACAAGGCCACGGTGCCCACCAGGAAGAGCACGTTGCCGATCCATGCGAGGGCCGTTTCCGAAGCGATTCTCTGGATTTCGCCGATGTCGCTGTTGATACGCGACACGATTTCACCGAGCGAGGTTTTCGCGTAGAAACGCGGCGAGAGGGTCTGGAGGTGCTCGTACAGCGTGCGCCGCATGTCGAAGAGGATGTCGGCGGACACGCGCGTGTAGCGCATCCCACTCGTGACGTTCATGATGAACGACAGCACCGTGATGGCGACGAACGCTCCCACGATACGGAAGAGCGCACTCACATCCCGCCCCAGAAGCGCCACATCCACGAGCAACTTCGAGAGGTAGGGAATAAAAAGGGAGAGGACGGTCCCGATCAGGCTCAGGACGACGACGAGCACCAGACGGCGCCAGTAGGGCGCGACGTAAGCGAGGACACGAGAGAGGTCGGAGGATTCCTGCTTCATGCGGAAGATCCCCGCCTCATCCGCAAATCCGACTCTACGGTGCGTCGGGAGCGGGAAGCAGGATAAAACCTCTCATATCACCTCCGACGTCCACGGTCTCGAGAAGCTCGTACGTTTCGGAATCGTACAGGTCGATGGTATTGCCGGCGACGTGGATGTAGAGCAACTCCCCGTTGGTGCTCACGTCGAGCCCCATACGGGGTCTACCCTCGAAGATCTCCCGATGGGTGACGCGCTTCTCCTCCAGATCGATGGCCCAGAACTCGTAACGACCGACCTCGGCGTAGAGAGCCCACGCTTTTCTTCCCCCCGGGGCCAGTGCGAATTGGCCGACGGGTTCGTTGGGTCCGAGCGTAAAGAAGTCCAAGTTTCGTTCCGCCAGATCGACCCTTCCGATGCCCATCATCCGGCGGTGGTTGATCGGGTCGGTGATTCTCACGAGTGCGGTGAAGTGTCCGGGTTCCTCGTAGTAGCTTTCCCCGAATCCGGGGCGCACCCGCCCGAGTCCCGGTTCCAGTTCCTGGGAGATCTCCCATCGGTCGACTTCGGTAAAGTTTTCGGACTCAAGGACGATGACGTCTTCCGCCGAGAAGTACACGAGACTGCCGTCCGGTGAGAACATGAAGGTGGCACGTTCGCGTTCGTGGCCACCGGGCCATGGAATCGTGTCCATGACCTCGTGATTCCGAAGGTCGTAGCGAAGGAGCACGGCCGGGCCGACTTCGAAGCGGTCGATGTGTTCGATCCGCGTTTTTCCCAGGATGATCGCATAAGTTTCCTGCGGATCCACGGCGAACCTCTGGATCCTGAACCGCTCGTTCCCACTTCCGATCGAGAAGGAGTCAATGGACCGGCGGCCGGCAAGATCGATGGTCTCGATGTAGTAGCCGGTCGCATCCGCCACGTAGAGGTGCCTCTGGTCGGCCGATACCACGAAGCGTCCCGGAATGCCATTCTGTGTTTGGATCTGCCCAACGGTCTCGAAGCCCCTTTCCGAAATGACCGTGATTTGGTCGCTGTAGGTGCTCACGTAAATCGTCCCGTCGCCTCCCGAAATCGCGGCGGACGACGAGGACTGCGCTAGCAAGGGGGTCCCGTTCGAAAGAAACACCGCGAGCGCGATCAGAAGCGGGGCCAACGAGGCCGACCCCTGGCACGGACCCGACCGGCTCATGGGAAGATCAAGTCGATCTTGCGCCAATCCTGCTGTGCCGTGGCACACGTCGATGTCCAGTCCGCGGCGTGATTGAGATGATCCGGGACTTGGACCGGCCAGAAGCAACCGTTATGGCAATCGAAAAGGTCACGCTCGACCGGTTGGCATAGGCCGGCCGTGCCGCCACTCGAGTCGACCTCCCACCCGGGGGCGAACACGAGTGAGCAACCCAACGGGATGTGAGGTCCCTGCGAATCACGGCTCTCGAGCGCGACGACGTCGTCTCCGTCTGTACCCGCCCCGAACTCGCCCTGCGCGAGCGCCTGGCTGCGCGCGAATGATTCGATGCGCACGGCCTTCTGGTTGATCGCTTTGATGTGTTTCACGCTTTTCTCCTTGGCCGGTGATGGGCCACTCTCCTCAGGCGGGTATTTGGGCCGCCCGGTCGTACTGCCTCAAAAAATCCGGATTGTGGGTCGCGATCTCTCCGTAGACCCGCAAGCACGTATCCGTCCAACTGCGAACCCAATCGCAGTAGTGAAGGTTGGGCTGTGTGGTCGTGCCGTACCTCGTGTGGGCCTCGTGGTAACACCCTCCGGCGCACAGGGGGCGAGCCCAGCACGTATGACAGTCCGTTTTCTGCGCGATGTGGTGCGTCTCCAGGAACCGGGACTGCTTTCCCCTATCGATTCCACTCTGTACCGAGCCAATCTTGTGCTCGTCCGAGCCGGCGAAACGATGGCAGAGCGCCACGTCCCCGTCGGTCGCCACCCCCACCAACCCCAAGCCCGCACCACAAGGAAACGCTTTGCTCATGCCTTTATGGATCTCTTCGAGCGTCTCGTTCAAGTTGGAGAATCCATGGTGGCGATTTTCCAGAGCCGCCTCTTTGAACTCCTCGGCGAGCTCCTCGAACTGCCCCAACATGCGGTTGTACTCTTCCCCCTCGATCGCATAATCGCGGCCGTCGGCGGTCGTCACGGGCGCGAAGCCCACCGACCAGAATCCCATTTCGTCGGTGAGGTGCCGGAAGATCTTCATCACGTTCAGATTTTGTTTGGTCAGCGTCACCCGCGCGCCGATGGGTCGAGTGTTGTGGCGCTTCAGGAGCTCTTTGATCTTTGGCAGGACCAACTCATAGCTGCCCATCCCGTTCTTAAAGACCCGAAACTGGTCCTGGGACTCCTTGGGCCCGTCGATGGAAATCGTCACACCCACTTCGTTTTCGACGAGCCACTCGATGACCTCCGGGCGGAGCAACGTGGCGTTGGTCGTGAGGCTGAACTGGACTCCCTTGTCCAGGGCGACTGCCCTTTCCCGAGCGTAGGCGAGGGTTTTCTTTAGCACCTTGAAGTTGAGGAGCGTTTCACCGCCGAAAAAAGTCAGATTGGCGACCCGGTTGTCGCCCGACTCCTTGAACATGAAGTCGACCGACTCGCGGGCCGTCTCTTCGCTCATGAACTTCGGCTTCTCACCAAAGTCCGTGTCGACGATCTTGTCCTCGCCGTATTCGTAACAGTAGGTGCACGCCAAGTTGCACTTGTTGGTGACGTTGAGGACCATCGTGGTGAGCGGAAAGTCCTGAGCCGGAATGACCGGAAGGGTCTTGGTCGGAGGCAAGCGCACGTCGCCGATCGCGTGGATCTCCTGGAGTTCCTGAATGGCGTCCGCTACCGCATCGGGCGGATAACGGTCCGCCAGTGCCTCCGTGAGTTCTTCGGTGGACATGGGCTGCCCATCCAGCGTCCTCAACACGTCCCATGACGGGGTGTTGACGTGGAATACCCCGGCGCTGGGAACCATGTACAGAAAGTGTTCCCCGCCGGCCTCGAAGGGGTGGAACTCTCTCAAGCCCAAGGCGCTCAACGAATTATACTACGTCGTGGAAATTCTCTCGTGCTGATCATGGAATATCTCCCCAGGGATCCCAACGCATGTAGAGCGGCACCGTTACGATGAGGTGCGCTCGAGCCGCGAGCGGCCGATCGGATTGTCCCCCGGGAGGCGTGAAGTTCGCAACGACCCAGACGTCACCGAGGTTGTTCTTATTACCCTTTCGTTGGGGATTGGGGCCGTCCGCGGCGGGTGTAAAAAGTCCACTCCGTGCGTCGATCTCACCCACGAAATCGATGTCGTCGTCGTCGAAGGTGGTCGAGTATTCTTCCAGACTCCAGGTGGCGGCGACCATGCCGAGATCGACGTCGTCGTCCGTGCCCGTGCGCCCGTCGGTGCCTTGGTGATAGGCACGCGCTTCGAACTGCGTGTAGCTTTTCGGCATGCGCTCCCCACCGACCCGAGCCATTCCCCAATCCGGGTTCACTCGAATGGAGTGAATCTCGTCGTAGACGAACCCGCTCTCGGGACGTCGGGCACCCAAGACCGAGATGCCTCGTGGCCCCACAGAAGCGTCGTCGTCGACGTTGACGATGACCGTCGCCACCCCTCCGTCCGACCGAACCACCCGTTGCACGGTAACGCCAGGTCCCAGGTCCACAGCTTCGGGAGTGAGAACGCCGGGCAAGTTGGCGCCGAATATTCGCACCTCTTGCCCCTGGGCTCCGGCTTGTAGCGCCCGGGGCTCCATCCCGAGGATCAAGGGGTCGCTACCTACCCGGTAAAGGTGGGCATCGACGCCCAACTCGTCGTAGTCCCCAGTGTACACGCGTCCCGAGATCTGCTGCCAATCCCGCTCCACAAAAAGCACTTCACGCATCGGCTCCTGCCCGTTGTCTCGTACCGAGCTGCCGCGCCACTGATAACCCGTGTACACGACAGAACTTCCTCTGCGGGAGACGACTTCTCCCGAGCGCGCATACGTCATCGTGGCCGAGCTGGTGAACTGGTCGGTGGTGCCCGCGACGGGTTCGATGTTCACCTGCCCGAAGATGCGCCCGTGCCCGGGCTGCACCGCAGAAACGGCCCACGTCCCCGCGATTTGTGGCGGACGCATCGTGGCAGACCAGTCGCTCCACTCGGGCGTTTCGAGTGGGAACGCGTCGGACAACTGTTCGATCGCCTTGTCCATGGGGTGGCGTGTGTCGTCCGGTGCCTCAGGGCTGCCGGGCGCCGGACCCATGTACCGGAAGGCCTGGAAGTCGGTCACGGGGTAATATGCGCGATGCATGGCGACGAGTAGGCCCCACTCCTCGCTCGTCCTCCGTTGCGTGATGACGCGTCCCATGGAGTGGCACTGCGTGCACGTCGTCTCCGTATCGTCATCCGCCTCGTAATCGTAGTCGATGAGTCGGCGTTCGACCTCGAACAGCCCCGGCCGCAGTTCCTCGGGTGCGAGGCCGTGTTCGTTGGAGAGGTACCGAACGATCTCCCGGGCCGTCGCCGGGTCGATGTCCAAGCCCCGCAGAGCGACCATCCTCCGGATCGACGTCTGCCACCCCTCCGGCGTCTTTCTCATGTACGACAGACGAGTCATTCGGCCCGAGTCGTCCTGGGCATGGCAGGAGGAGCAATTTTCGACGACGAGGTCGTTGTTGATTGGAGAGCCCGCGCTCTCAGCGTCGGAAACGGACTGGCCCTGCGCACCGGTGGGGAAGAGGAGCAGCGCCAGGCCGAATAGGAGGCCCTGGACAGGGGCGGAGCACGAACCTATGCGTCTATTCATTTACGGCTCCCGCCGTTGGGTAAAACCCCAACGCCCTCAAGAGCCCCAAGGACGCTGACGCTTAGAATATGCCTTCTTCAGATATTATGCGAGTGCGCCTCTCTATTTCTGTGGATGTGCCCCGTCTTCTGCGGGTGTGCCCCCGTGTATTCCATGAGCGCGCCGTCAGCGGTCTTCAACGATCCCATGGGAGATCATGACCGAGAGGGCCCCCAAAAAATCCGGCAGGATTACGGGATCACTCGTCCCACAGTAAGCCTCGAACAGATCCGGCACCTGGGTGTGATCGGACGCCATGGCCAAAACGCGCTGTAGGTCGACACCGCGCAGGTAACGCACTCCTCCGGGAACCAGGGGTGTCGAGAGGCGCTCCTCCATCACGACCTCGTCGCCACGGATGGTGGGCCGTGCGATTACGGCCAGCGCCGGTCCCGGCCGCAGATCGATCGATGGCCTCCGTCGAAGCCGGTCGAAAGCGGTCAGTACAGAGGGGTCTCGCTTCAAACGTTCGACGTCCAACTCGCCGTCCTCGTCCGGCTCTTCGTAGAGCTCGTTCATGGCGGCTCGATCGGTCCAAAAGGCGTGACGGTGGGTTTGGCCCGCGATGCTGAAGACCTCGGCCGACTGCTTACCGTAGCTTGTGTAGACGCGCCGCTCGCGGCCCTCGTAGAAATCGAGCGAGGCGGTTCGCATTTCGGGGTGTTTCAGGCATGTGTGGGCCACGACCGCGGCTCGCCAGCCCGAAGCGAGGGCCTTCTTCACGCCAAAGGAAGAAACGGGATCCAGAAACGAGGCTGCGTCGCCCACCAGTAACGTTTGGCCGTCGGAAAAGTGATCCGCGGAATACATCGAAGCGTTACACGCCCACGGTTCGTCTTGAAGCACGGCTCCTTCGAGCAACTCGGCGAAGCGCTTGGTCTTGGCCATCTCCGAGCCGTAGATGGGGCCGATCTCCTTCCCTCGTTTTAAACCCGTCACGTGCGGATCGACCATCAGTGTGAAGAACCGTGCGTGGTCGTCGACCGGGACCGACCAGGCCCATCCGTCCGTGTAGCTCTCCACCAGCGTGTGGGTGGGGTCTGGCACGTCCCACCCCGCCTCACGATGCCAAACGCCCACGAGGGCAAGGGTGCGTGGGCCGTCTTCCTGGTTCCGCAGCCCGCGACGGGCGACGACGCCGGAGCGTCCCGAGCAGTCGAGGACCCACCGGGCCCTGACGACAGCGGCGCCCGCGTTGGCGCCTTCGTCAGGAGCGCAGTCGATGCGGTAGAGGTCCCCCTGCTGTTCCACACTCTGGACCGTCGTCTCGGCCCGGACCCGCGCGCCCCGTGCCGCCGCGAGGTCGAGCAACAAGCGGTCGAGGTCGGTTCGCAACACCTGGTACCCGAGGGTGCCTTCGGGAAAGTCCTCGACGCGAACGTCGGAGCCGCCCCACCACACGGAATGGCCCGTGCTTCGTACGAACCCCGCACCGTCCACGGTGCTCGACGCACCGATCCGCTCGAGAATCTTGAGCGTGCTGGGTGGCAGCGACTCGGCGAGTCTGGAGGAGGGCGAGCCGGAGCGGGAGAATACCGTGACCGAATGTCCCCACGCGGCGAGAAGGCCCGCCGCTGCCGCCCCCGCAGGGCCGCCTCCGATGATGGCTACCTCGCTCGGTGTCTCTTGCACCCCACTCCTTGGATCAAAGGTTGCTTCCGCGACGCTATCGCGCGGGAGAGTTACGCCGACATCCCCCGCGCCGCGATCCGCCAGACCGCCTCCACTCTATCGTTTCGAACCGCGTACATCTGGTCGTAGAGGTTCACCACCGGGTCGCAGTGCGACGCGATGAGCTCGAGCTTGTCTCCGAGTTTGTACGTCCTCGAGGGATCGTCGTACCGGAGCGTCCCGAACTCGTCCGAGCCGGACCGGTAGTTCATTCCGGTTTCCCCTTTGACGATCGGCCATGGCTGATTGATCGTGCACGCCTTGGCACCCGCGTCGGTCGTGACGCCACCCTCGTACTGGGCGTTGAGCACCGTCGTGAGGATCGTCAGGGACGTCTGAAAGTCCGAATACGCGTCGTCATCGGTCGCGCCGCCGATCGCGAGGTACTGGGCGTCCATGAAGACGTAGCTCCCCACCTGGATGTCGGTGAGCCCCCGCGTCTCGTGGTCGATGTTGTACGTGCCGGTGCCGCCGCCGCTGAAGATCTCCGTATTCAAACCCGATCTCTGCATCAGGTCGAAAGTTTCAGTGGCGGGAGCCAGGCGTTCGAGGGTCTGCGCCCTGCGCGCGTCGAAGCCATTCACATGTTGCGACCCGCCGTCGTAGCACAACATTCCACGCAGGTTGAGCCCGGGTAGTTGGTCGATCAGCTGGGCCAGCTCGAGTGCCGGCTCCCCGGGGGTGATGCCGGTGCGGTGCCCGCCCGAATCGACATCAACAACGACGTCGGCCACGATGCCCAGCGCGCGCGCCGCCTCGGACAGATCTCGCGCGTTTTCGGCGGTGTCGGTCGCTTGAATGAAAGCGGTGCACCGTCGCCTCAACTCCATGGCGCGCGTGATCTTGAACGGCGTCACATTGGCCGTCGTCATAAGAATCCGGTCCACGCCGTGCTCGAACATGGAAACCGCCTCGCTCACTTTGGCGGTGCATATGCCGACGGCTCCGTTCTCGAGCTGAAGCCGAGCGATTTGGGGGCATTTGTGGGTCTTCGCGTGAGGACGACTGGCGATGCCGTTGCCTACGACCGTCTGCTGTAATTTTGCCAAGTTGGATTCGAGTAAATCCAGATCGACACAAAGGGCGGGCGTGTCGAGCTCCCACTTCGAGATGTCGGCCTCCATCACATCGTCCGCCTCGACGGTGCTGCTCACTGGTGCCCCAGCTGCGGTAGAAACAACTTGGCTTGCAGGTACTCGACCGGCGCCCACGCGTCGGTCAGCGGGCGACCCGCCGGCTGCGTTACCGCCATAGGCCACTCGAACTCCGGCAGATCGGCCGGGCGATCGTCGAGAACGATTCCCTCTGCCGTCTCGTCGGTCACCGTCGCCTCCTCGTCCACCAACCCCCGGGAACGGAGTAGATGCCCCACTACAAGCCAGTACTCTTGGTTCGAAAGCGTCCGTGGCGCCTCGTACGGCATCGCGAGGCGAACGTAGTTGAATAGACGTTGCGCGGTTCCATAGGACGCGAGAACACGAGCGTAGAGCGGCGAGCCGATGCCGCCTTGGACCTCATGACATATCGCACAGCGGGTCTGATAGAGTTGGGTGGCCATCGTGCGCTCTTGGACTCTCCGTTGCTGTGCGCGCCGCGGAGCGATTACGGCGATGACCATGACTGCCGCAATCAGGCTCACACCAAGGATCAAGGCCACACCTTTTGCCCAAGCGGCACCTTTAGTCGAGGCCCCACCCCGGCTTAGCACCACACCCCCCGAGCCGCCCTCTAACTTACCGTGACTGGATGGGGGAGGACGATGTTCAGCAGGTACCCCTTGGCGTTGTACGGCGTCTGGTCGGGCTGGGTCCGTCCCGCCGAGTCGGTGGCGCGCGTGAGCAGGGTGTGGTCGCCTGCCGTCGCGTCCCAGTCGAACTCAAAACGCTGCCAAGCGTGGGGCAACACCGGGTCGAGGATACGGGCGGCTTGCCAGGTCGAGCCGTCGTCGTCGCTCCACTCGACACGTTGCACTGGCCCGCTCGGGGAGTACGCGAAGCCCGCGATCGTGTTCTCGCCTCGGGTGACCTGAGCCGGTCGCGGAAGGGCGAGCGCGCTTTTGACGACGCCCGTCGTGATCGGAGCACCGTCGGCGGGAGCGTACTGGTCTGCGGGCCAGTCATCACCTATGAGCACGTACGAAGTCAGGTTGTTACTCGACCAGACCGTCTCGGAGCTCACCACGATGCGGCCCAACCATTTGACGCTGCTGCTTCCCACCCAACCGGGCACCACGCCCCGCAACGGAAACCCATGATCGGGCGGTAGATCCACGCCGTTCATCGTATGAGCTAGCAGCGTGGTGGGATCCAGCGCCCGCGCGATCGGCATCGGCCGGCTGAAGTTCCCATCGTCTGTTCCGATCAGGTCGACATCGACCGCGTTGGCGCGGACCCCGGCCAGAGCGAGCACCGAGGCGAGGGTCGGACCACGCCAATCCGCGCAGCTGATCCCTCCCGTGCTCCACTGGCCCCCGGCTGCGGCCTGTCCCACGACCGATCCGAAGAAACCCCTCCAGTTGCCCCCGCACTCGAGATAGGCGATCACCGACTCGCTCGGTAAGCCGCGGAGATCATCCATGGTGAGCTCTACGGGCTGGTCGATCGCGTCTCCTTCGATACGGAGCCGATAATCCGAGGCGTCGATCCGTGGTGTGGGCGCGTGGTTGCGCACGAAGAACAACTCGTTGGGCGTGATCACTCCGTCCAGAAGCTCCAGGCGGGTCTCGAGATTGGTCGGATGCTGGATGAACGGCCCGGGGTCCTTCACCCACGGGACGTCGGCCGCCCCCAGATCCGCGCCCGAGGAACTGGAGGGCGCAGGCGGTCGCTCACATGCCGCGAACACGGCGCCCAATCCCCCGACCGCGAAGATCCTCATGAGGTCGCGCCGCGAAATGCCCTCCAGCCGGGCTCTTTCGACGAGCGCCGTCAGCTGGCTTCGGGTGAGCGGGATCGGCGCGTCAGGGGTGACGGGTAAAGGCCGCGAGGCCTCACCCTCGATGGCGGCGTTTTGACGGGACGTCGCCTTGGAGTTCAACGTAGACATGGGCGACAAGATGCGTCGGACTCGATCGATGCGGCAAGGACGGTCTTGACATCATAATATAGCATTCATAGAATGCGTTATGTGAATGCAACGACGGAGAGCAACATGAAAACCCTCACCATCCGGAATCTGCCCCCCGACGTCTCAGAGGCGCTCGAGAGGGAGAAGCGGCGGCGCGGCGAGTCACTCAATCAGACTGTGATCGAGCTCCTCAGCCAGGGGCTCGGAGTCGGGGGTACGCGTTCCAACGGCCTCGCAGGTCTAGCGGGGAATTGGAGCGAGGAGGTATTCCGCCAATTCGAGGATGCGGTCTCCCTATTCGGGGAGGTCGACCCCGAGTTGTGGCGATGAGCCGCTACTGTCTCGACACCTCAGCTTATAGCCGATTCCAGCGAGGAGACGGACGCGTCGTCGGGATACTGGATCGCGCAGAGTGGATTGGGGTGCCCGTGATCACGCTGGGCGAACTCCGTACTGGATTCCTCCTGGGCGACCGACGGGACCGCAACGAGGAGGAGCTGCAGGCGTTCCTCACGAATCCTGTCGTCGACGCGCTGGAGGCCGACGAGGAGGTCAGCCGCCATTACGCGGAGATCGTAGTCGACCTACGTCGGGCCGGCACGCCCCTACCCACGAACGACATCTGGATCGCGGCAACGACCGCGCGAGTGGGGGCCGTGGTGCTCACCTTCGACAGCCACTTCGAGAAGATCGCCAGAGTCGGATCACTGGTCCTCCAGGGATAGACATCCTGGCGACACACCCCTCAGTGCCACTCCGGGATCAGCACGACTTGTATGTCCATCACGTTGGTGCCGGTGGGACCGGTGACGACGAGGTCACCCAGCGCAGCGAAAAAGGGGGTCGAGTCGTTGGTGGTCAACGCGGCTAGGGGGTCGAGACCCAGCGCGCGCGCACGGGCGATCGTGGTCTCGTCCGCAAAGGCCCCGGCGGCGTGGCTCGCACCATCGATACCGTCGGTCCCCATCGAGGCGACGAGCAGCGGTCCCGAACCCTGCAACAGGAGTGCGGCTCCGAGCACCAGCTCCTGATTTCGCCCCCCGCGTCCCGTGCCGCGCACGTCGACCGTGGTTTCACCTGAGGCGATCAGACACGCTGGAAGTGTGAGCGCGCCGTCTCGACCTCTCGACCCTATTGCTTCGTCCTTGAGTGCGATCCCTCGTGCGGCGAGCATGTGCCCGACCTCACTGGCTTCGCCGCTCAACGTCGTCGAGACGAGCGACGTCCGGTATCCGAGACGCTCGGCTTCTCGAAGCGCAGCGTGAGCCGCCACCCTGTTGCTGCCTACGATGCGAACGTCCACGTAGTCGAAACAACGGGCGTCAGGACCAGGCGACTCTGGAACCGCGCCGCGTGCCCCTTCTTCTAGATACGCGAGCACGGAGGCCGGCGTCCGGTCACGCACCCGGCGTCGCCGCAGGATGGCCAGGGCATCGGCGAAGGTCGTCGAATCGGGGGAGAGGGGTCCGGAGGCGATGACCTCTGGGTGGTCTCCCAACACGTCGGACAGGAGCAGGGCAAGTGTACTCGCAGGAGCCGCCATCTGGGCGAGGCGGCCCCCTTTGAGCCGGTCGAGGTGCTTTCGCACACCGTTGAGTTCATCGATCGTGGCGCCGGCTCGGAGCAACAAGGAGGTCGTCTCGCGAACATCGTCGAGCGCTACACCGGGTGGGGGAAGCGTCATCAGCGCCGAGCCACCACCCGAAATGAGGCAGAGCAACGCATCGTTCTCACGGAGCGAAGCGGCGAATTCCGCGACCGCGCGCGCGCCTCGGACACTTCCTTCGGTGGGTACGGGGTGTCCCCCGGTGTGTGTGTCCAGATTCCCTATCTTTCCTATCGCCGCATCCGGCGGGGCGATGACCACCCCGCCTGCCACACGCGGTCCGAGGCTCTCGCACGCAGCCCGTGCCATGGCCATCGCCGCCTTGCCTACAGCGACGACGTGCACGGGATTCGTCCCTGGGAGGGCCTCGGGATGGCGTTCGAACAGCTCAGTGACCAGACGGTAGGGATTCACGGCGGCGATCGCCGCGTCGAAACACGCTCTTGCGTCCTCGCGTAGCCGAAGGCCACCCGCATCAACCGATGTCACGCGTCCGCTTCTTTGATGGGCGTCGATCTCATGGTTGGATGGGCTTGACGTCCAGAGCACGCTCGCGCCGGGAGGTCGTGTGTGCAAGATCGGATGCTTCGTACGTCCTCATCTATGAAAGGCAGAGAACAGAAAGGCTGAAGCGTCGCCAGACATCACTTCGTCCCGTGTGACGCCCGCCGACTTCATACAGAGGTAACTCCCATGCGAAAACTACTCGCCATAGCCGCGACCATCACGGCGCTCACGGTGCCCAACGGACCCAACTCCGCCGCGACAGGTTCGACCCCGACCACCCAATAATCTCCGAAGCTCCGCTCCACAGCCGCGCAGCGTGATGCGGTGTCGATCACCGTGTACAACCAGAACTTCGGCCTCGTGCGCGAGATCCGGACGCTCGACCTCACCTCGGGCCGCATCGCGCTGGAATACGGAGATGTCGCGTCCGGTATTCAGCCCGAAACGGTCCACATCCGCGCCATCGGTGGTGGCACGCTGCAAGTGCTGGAGCAGAACTACCAATTCGACTTGTTGAACCCGCAAAAACTTCTCGAGAAGTACGTCGGCCGAACGGTGAACGTGTACCGGACCAATCCGCAGACCGGAGAAGACGAGGCGGTCGAGGCGGAGGTCCTGTCGGTCAACGGAGGGCCGATCCTCAGGATCGATGGAGAAATTACGTTCAACTACCCCGGGCGCTTCGGCTTCCCGGAAGTTCCGGACAACCTCATCGGGAGCCGACGCTGCTGTGGCGTCTCGAAGCGTCGGGCGGCCAGCAGCAGGTCGAGGTCACGTACCTCACCAGCAATCTGAACTGGAAGTCGGACTACGTCATGGTCCTAGACGAAAACGATGAAGCGGCGGCGCTCACTGGCTGGGTCACCCTCACGAACCAGAGCGGGACGGCGTACGAGGACACACGACTTCAGTTGGTGGCGGGCGACGTGCAACGTCTGACGTGCCCCCAGATGTGGTACCACTTTCTATGTTAGGCTTTGAGGCCCCGGCGGTCCAAGAAGTTGGGGCATTCTAAG
>Ga0209501_10001399_pt1 | contig 26688 bp, 16 predicted proteins | sample ArcticOcean_MG_C_4_FD_187434 | JGI IMG/M metagenome (GOLD analysis project Ga0209501, IMG submission 187434) | Marine microbial communities from western Arctic Ocean - ArcticOcean_MG_CB4_134 (SPAdes) (version 2) | ecosystem: Environmental > Aquatic > Marine > Oceanic | place: Arctic Ocean...
AAGGTCACGCTACTCTTTGGGAGCTTTCTTAGGAGGTAGTGAAGTACCAGTTGTGAATGGAACGTCTGGCTTTGGTGCTGGGCATACACTGATGAGGAGGAAGCTTGGCTTAGAAGAGTTTCCCGATCTGTCTGGTAAGCTTAATGTCCAGAGGGGGCTTTCACTTGAGCCTATCTTCCTTGAAGAAGCAGGTAAAATTCTAGGTGTGCCCATACAGAAGCCCAACTGTATGCTTCTTAATGATGATCATCCGTTTATGATAGCGGATTTTGATGGCATAACTGACGAACCTGAACCTTTTATTATAGAGGTTAAGACCACTCAAAGCAGGACTAAGATTGAGCTTGCTAAGAAAGGTATTGTTGCAGACGATTGGCTTACACAAGGTGATCACTATCTGCACTTCACCCAATGGAAGGGGTGTCCTAACGAAGGTCAATACTTTAAAGGTGTTATCTTTGTGATTGCCCATCATATCCACCATGCACCTATACTTATAGAGGTGTTACGTGAGGAAAGACTTGATAAGATGGGTGAACTACTAACTAAGGAGAAAGAATTCATTGAGATGTTTAATGCTGGTATTATACCTGAACCTGATGGGCTAAGGGATACTACTGACTCAATGAATAATAGATTCTCTAGCTCTGACTACGGAGAAGGTGAGAGGGTAGGTACTGAAGAGGAACATAAACTTCATGATGAATACAAAGCTTACACTAAACAAGAAGGTATAATTAAAAAGGAAAAAGAAAAGATACGTAATATCTTTAAGCTTAGTATGGGTACTGAGGGTAAGCGTTTGATACGTGGAGTATGCTATATGAAACAAGGAGACTCCTTTAAGAAGGATCTTCTCATAGAAAAGTTGGTTGAGAAAAACTTGGGTCATCTCGTAGATGAATCCACTGTACCATATACAAGATTTAACATTATATCATAGGAGAAATATGCGTAAAATTAAAACAACAAAGATTGGACAGAAGGACTACGTTGATGTGAGTGAAAGGGTTATTGCATTCTGGGAACTACATCCTGACTGGTCTATATTAACTTCAATTGAACAAGTTGATCTGGAAACAGGTGTAGTTATTATAAAGGCGTGGGTTGAGGGTGAAACTGGTAAAGTAAAATCTACTGGTCATGCCCATGAATTCCAAGCCGATAAGAAATCACGGGTGAACATGACTTCATTCGTGGAAAACTGTGAGACTTCTGCAATTGGTCGTGCTCTGGGTACTCTGGGGATTGGTACTGAGTATGGTATTGCTTCTGCATTTGAGGTACAAAACGCTAAGGATCTGGAGGCAGAGATGAAGGTTCTGGCTAAGGTAGGAGGTGAACAGAAAATAGTAATGGAGGTAGATGCGGTGAATAAAAATACAATCACTGCACCACCCGAAGCTACGACAGTAGCCGAAGCATCTCAGGAGTGGAAGGATCAGATTACTGGTAAGAAAGCTACTGTTCCTACTATCAGCAACCCTACTACAACCCCTGATGGTGACAGTGAGACTGAGGAAGAGTACTTAGTTGAGTTTAATCGAAGGGTATCTGCATTAAAAAGTTCTGCTGAAGCTAAGGTCTTAGCAGATGAAGGTCGTAAGTGGAGTGAGAACTGGACTTATAAAAGGGATACATATAAAACATTGTATACCTGCATTAGTGAATCATTTGCCTCATTCAAAAGGCTAGAGGATAATGCTGAAGTAGCCAGTCTTAAGGGAGGATCATGATAAAGATTAATAATAACTTGGGTGTTAGTGATAGTATAAGTGGTTCGCTTCTTCAAGATCCACTGGCATGCTCATTGCTAATGTATTTTATCCTTGATCATCCGGGTACTGAGGGCGGTTCTATCGTATCAATACAAGAACTGTCTGACTTCCTGTTACATACACCTAAGGTAGTTAAGAAGCGAATAGATAGGCTGGAAAAGGCAGGACATATAGTGTCTCTGCAACGCTCCCATAGTGAGGAGGGTGGGAAGAAGCTGGCTAAGTTATACATGATTAACTTTGAGAGCAAGCTCTTCCTTAAGCCAGTCAAGAAACCTGAACCTATCCGGGTAACAAGTGACCATGATGAGCTGATTAAAAAGTTTACTGATATTAATCTTCGTATTCATGGGCAGGAATTTAAGCCAACTAATGCTGAGGAAAAGCAACGATGGATTAAGGGTGCTCAAAAAGTTATGACACTCAAGCCTGCAGGTAAGGAGTTCGACATAGATACATACGAAAGTGTTGTTGAGTTCTTAGCTAATCAACTCAAAGAGTTTAATACAACAGGTGATAAATATAAAATGCGATGTAAGGACATGGGTAATCTTGTATACAAACATCCTAATGCTGCTGACTGTAAGTACATCAAGGCATATGAGATGTTGAAGATGAGGTCTAGTCTGTCCTCACATCGTGATAACTTAATCAATAATATAGAGGAGGAGAATGTCCCAACAAGAGTCAATGATACAGGAGATAGTCGTCAGTCTCATGGAAGCATATGGGAAAAGGCGTGATGATGGTGAGAAATTCTTAATTGGTATATGGCAGAAGGCTCTGGGTGGATGCAGTCAGGATGACTTGCGTATAGGATTCCAAAATCTTATATCAACCAGAGTTAAATCAGGTATGCCTGTACCTGCTGAGTTCTTTGAAGCATTACATAAGGATTTATATGACGATGCACTGATGGCATGGAACCAGTTATTTCAAGTACTAAAAGCTCATCCGGGTAGACCCGTAAACTTTGCCGATACTATTCTTGCCGAGGCAGTCCGGAGATTAGGAGGATTAAACTTCCTAGGTAGCTTGACTGGTAACGAACTACACTTCCAGAAGAAAAGTTTTACTGATACATACTGTGTGTTAGCAAAGCAGGGAGTCGATAGTAGTATGTTATGCGAGGGTACATATGATGCAAAGCCTATTGAGATGCCATCATTAGCAAGACGTAAAACATTGCGACAAGATGAGGAGGTTCATGATCAATCCTGAAACCTCATTACTTGCACTTTGTATTAAGTATCCAGATATGTTACCAGTGATACAGACTTCTATTGTAGATAAGATGTTTACCAGTAAGAAGAATGCTGAAATTTATAATGCATTCATTAAGTTAAAAGATGACAATAAACTTGTCGATTCCGTAACAGTATCTGAATATATTAAGTCCGACAAAAAAGCAAATGCGGTGTTCGGTGACGAGTCCGTACTGTACAGTTCCCTCTCTGAGATAACTGCTACAGAAGTTAAAGCATCATCATATCAGGACTATACAGATATAATCGTTAACAATTATCGCAAGCAGTTTGCGGTTGACGAAACAAGGAAGTCTGCTGATAAGATGAAAGATGGTGCAGATGTTACTTCAGTTGTAGAAATACTAGGTGAAAACCTTCGTGAAACTGAACGTCTAACATCCAAGCCTTATAATTCCTTCCTAGATATAGCACAGGAAGAAACAAATCAAATTGAAATTAGAGCAGAACGTGGCCCAGTTGGGCTGGATGAATTGTTTGTACCAATGGCCTTTGATTCTCTTGGTAAATTCATAAAGGGTTTCCGTTATGGTAGCCTGTCCCTGTTAGGTGCAAGACCCGCAATGGGTAAGACCACATTTGCTGTAGCACTTGCGGCTGATGCGGCACGTAGAGGAATTAAAACTCTGTTTATTTCTATTGAGATGGATCGGAGTGAGATTGCCCAGAAGATGCTGAGTCACACCAGTGGTGTCCACTTCAATAAGATTCTGGAAGGGTTTTCGTTAGAACAATCTGATTGGGATGGCTTGTTGGGAACAATGAGTAAGCACCATAAGGGTTGGGAAACAAACCTGTCAATTGATGATGAGTCCAGCACTCCTTCTGAGGTACTCCGGTCTATCAACTGGGGGATCAATGAGGGATACAAGTATATAATCATCGATCATTTACATGAGTTGGTCTTTGATGATAGACGATCACATATCTCTCTGACAGAAGCAATGGGGGATTATGTTAAGCGTCTACGTAACATGGCACAACGTAATGGGCTGGCTATCTTAGCCCTGTGCCAACTCAACAGGGAGGTTGAGAAGCGTTCATCTAAGATACCACTACCATCAGACTTGGGTGAGAGTGGGGCATTGGAACGTGTAGCACATAATATTATAATGCTATATCGTGACGAGGTATACAACAGGGCATCAGAACATAAGGGTGAACTGGATGTTGTCGTTGCCAAAGCCAGAGGTGGACAAACAGGTATTGCTACTATGGATTTTGATGGTGGCAGAAATCTAGTAAAGGATCAAATATACACACAAAAAGATAAGGGGTATGATGGATAGTGATAGAAAAATATTACCTAACCGAAGGCGTGGCTTCACACAGAAGGCTCGTATCGGTGGGCATAAGATATACCTACATACAGGTGAGTACAAGGATGGTTCTCTCGGAGAGATATTCCTTGATATGAATAAGGAGGGGGCTACACTCGGTGGTATAATGAATTGCTTTGCAATCGCAGTCTCACTTGGGCTACAACATGGTGTGCCGCTAGGAAAATATGTTGATGCATTTACTTTCACAAAGTTTGAACCAGCAGGTATGGTACAGGGTAGTGAACATGTTAAGATGAGCACATCACCCTTAGATTATATCTTTAGGGAGCTGGCTGTAAGGTATGACGGCAGGAAGGATCTGGCTCATGTAGCACCTGTCCAGATTATAGATAAAGAAGTTGAGCCGTACATACCAGAGATAGATGGGTTACCTCAACCACTAGGTGATGGTGATATCGTTAGTGTAGAACCACAGGAAGAATATGCCCCACCTGCTGAAGCTTGGGCTGTCCTTGCAGATGAAGCAAGGATCAAAGGGTATGAGGGGGAGGTGTGTACATCGTGTAATCAATTCACCTTAGTCAGGAATGGATCTTGCTTAAAGTGTATAACATGCGGTGAAACAAGTGGCTGCTCTTAGAATAGCTATCCTGTTTTTCATAGTGTACTCATATATTTCATTTAATAATGAATGGAATAATTATATAATAGGAATATATAAATAATATTTTATTTATTTATTTTCTTTATTTATTATTTAATATAAAATAAATATTAATAATAATTAATACTCTCACCTAATAAGGCTGTTCTATGGATGGAGCATACAAACTCAGTAGCTTTCCTAAAAATCTTAGGAATATAATGACAGATAAAGGCATGAGTTCTGCACATCTAGCTGATAAGCTGGGCGTGGTACGGATGAGTGTTTATAACTGGAGGGCAGGCCGTGCCGATCCTCCTCTACGGAGACTCTTTCAGATCTCCTTGGTGCTTGACACCAAAATAACTAACCTACTATTGGAGTAATATAATGCCTAGTTATAATAAGACAGTAATAATTGGTAACATGGGAGCCGATCCCAGTATAAAAGAAAAGTCAACCTATGTAAGCGTAGCAACCAACGAATCATGGAAGGATAAAAACACTGACGAGTGGCAAGAGAAGACATCTTGGCACAAGGTCATGGCCTATGGTTACGTTGCCGAAAAACTAAACAAGTTAACTAAGGGTACAAACATATTAGTTGAGGGAAGCCTTGACTATTTTACACCTAAAGAAGAAGGTGAAACTCCAGCGGCCTTCATAAAGGCACAGAAGATAACCAACCTTTCTCCTAAGGCTAGAGATGATAAGGATGATATACCATACTAATAATGGAAGATAAGAAATCCAACATAACGATACGGCTCCCTGAGAGTGCACTAGAAATATTCAAAGCTAGAGCTGCCAAGTCAGGGGAAGCCGTGTCTAAGGTCGTAGCAGATGCCTGTGTTTCATCGATTGAAACACCAAAGCTCATGGATGAGCAACAGGCTATGCCTGTGGAATTGACAGAGGGAAGGCCGCCCCCAGAGAAGGTCTATCTGTCAGATCCTTGGGCATATAAGCCATTTACATTTCTTGAATCTGATTGACGGCAAGCAAGCGAAGCAGAATGCCCTGCATTCCTTACAGGTTTTTGAATTTTCCCTGTAAGAATGACTCCACTAGACTGTTCCACAGGAATATACCTGCAGGATTAGATTAGGGCAGAGAAGCATTCATTGTATCTTTCTTCTGTGAAACATAGAAGGTGTGTGGACAAGCCTAATGTTGCGGTTGCTTGCTCAGTCAGGTGATTAGTAAAGCTATCACCGCAGAATATGAAGGAAATAAAAGGCAATACACTAGTCAGGAGACATATCCGTGAGGAGAATCGTCTTGTTATAAACAATCCATTAGGACATAGACCTATAGAAAATATAGGATGGAATGATGGAAGGAGTATCGAGCCTGTTAACTGGAAAAAAGAACCTACCTAAGCACCTCCCACCTAATAACATTGTCATACAGCTCGTTCTGAGCACTTAAATCTACCTAAGAGCAGGGGAATCTGCTATCTTATCCATGATCTGATTCCTTAGTGCATATAACTGATCCATTCTGGATCGTTTATTTTCAGGACTCATTGTCCTATCAAAACGAATCACACGTATACGTTTATTCAACTCATTAAATATACGTTGCTTCTTTTTAATGAAGTCACGCCATTTTAATAAATCTTTTTTCTCTTCATATATTTCTTTATACCTATCCCAATCTCCTAATTTTTTTGATAGTTGCAAATCATTATACGCTTGCTCTATATCTTGTACTCGTTCATAAAATCTAGTACCTGATCTCGTGTTGCGGATAGGCGATGTTTGGAATGTTCTTCTTAGTATAGGGTGATCCATTATTTTTGATGCCGGACGGACAGGAAAATCATTATCCTTTGACACTAACATGTCTGCATGAAACACAGCCATCTCTCCAACCCACCCAAAGTAACCATTAACTATGTGTGATAACTGCATAGGTGACACATCTACACCTCCCCAATCGAATGCTTGTGACATTCTAATCATTGTCTCAGAAGTATATAGGTCACGCTTCTCCTTAGGGGTCATGTTCTTAAAGCGGTATGGTTCTATTGGTCTATCAAAGAAGAAATTCTCATTGAAGCCTACCTCTACGAAAGGTCTAGCTACTTGGGGGATGAGGGACATATTAAATTCCCTAACAAGAACAGACTTAAGTGCACTTGCAAACAGCTCACCATTAATAGGGTCTTTCTTTCTTGCCATTTCTACACCACGCCACGTAAGGTTGGCTACTATACTAAGCTCATGTGGCTTTGGCATCCTGTAATTCATATCAGTACCGGGTATTTTTATCCACCAGAACCCATCCTTATCCCAGTCCTGTCTGCGTTGCCATTCCTCGTTGTCCTCATACATAAAGTATTCAGCCAATGAAGCAATAGTAATAGCAGTTGACACAATTACAACAGGCTTAGGATTCTTTATTAATGAACGTCCCATTTTGTACTTACCCTGAAGCATAGCATTTGCAAACGGGGTGACGGATGTTATTAAATTAACCCACCTTGCACCACCATGCAGAGTAAAATCATGTACATCCTTAGCTTCAAAGGCGGCCTTAGTTTGACTATCACCTTTATCCAAGTGAGTCTTATAAACCCAAGCCCTGTTTGCATTCTCTGCTTTATCACCCCAGTTTTGGTATCTATCCCATACACCCCTTGCCAATGCACCATATTTCTTAAGTGCATTCATGTATCCTTCATGTAGCCTAGGATTCATTCCTATAAAACCTGCTCGCATTTCCTTAGTTAGAAGCTTCTGAGAGTAGTTAGGATCATCTGATCTTAAGTAACCGAACTGCATGTAGGCTCCTGATACAAGTAGCTCAGCTTTATTATCTCCTATCTCCTTCCATCCCCCTGTTGCATTCTTGAATACATTAAAGCCTGCCTCTGTTTGTGCAGCGGCATTCATTGTATCCTTCAGAAGGTTCCTCTTCTTAAATAAAGGATTGGCAGTTGTTATTACTGTGAATAAATTCTTTGCACCTATTGCTAAACCTAATCCTGCAAAATCATTAGTAACATTCAACTGTCCTAATGATTTATAAAGCAACTCATTACTTATATTATAATGAACATCCTTTCCATCCTTAATTATTCTCAATGAGTCTGGCCCCGGATGTTTTGTTCTTTGGGCTAGAAACTCTCCGGTAATAGGATCTTTTATTTTCTCCGCCTCACTTAGTGTTAGTGTAGCAGCATCGTTCTTAAGAGATGCTGACACAATATGTAAGGCGTTTCTTACAAGGTTGTTTAACATGTTATCGAGTGGCCTCTTGGAACCTTTCAACTTCTTAATACCTGTCTGCCCTGTAAGTGACTTATAATTACGTGTGCCTCTGGGCACATCTTTACCAATATCCTCCTCAAAATATCTGAAGAGGGGGAGGTACCATTCTGTGACCCAGTTGGATGCTACCTCATTATTGAACAACCCTAAATCTATCCCAATATTAGCAACACTTTTATTCCATAATCCCATTTCTTTGGCGGCCTGCTCATAAATTAATTTTTTTGGAACTATTACACCAGTTGTTGCATCTTTCATTGTTCCAGCAATATTACCTGTAACAGGATCTAATATAGCATCTATATCTTTACGAAGTATTCCTAAAGTCTCCTCACCTATCTCCTTCTCAAGGCGGTCTGCCCTGTGCATGCCATACCATGCTATAAATGAATCGACTTCATCTTCATTACCAAACACACGTAAGATACCCCACAACGGCTTACCTGTTTCATCAAGATGTGTTTCTTTTACTTTAATACCATCAATAAGAACTTCTTTTACCTTGACTAAAGAATGGTTTAGCAATGTAGCCATGACACCATCTTCCCTATTAGCTAAACGCTGCTTCATGTAAGGTACTTCACCTACCTTATCCTTAACCACAGCATGTGGATCAAGAACATCCCACTGTGCCCTTGCCCAGAACCTACCCCACCATCCCGACTTAGTATTATCTGTACGAGAATTACGATCAGGAAACAATCTATTCATAGCTTCTAGCTGGGCAATACCTATGTCCCCCATGTTTTTGAACCTTTCATGGGCAGGCACTTCCGAAAACATTGCATCAGATGGTAGCTCCGTAGCCTCACCAACATAAGGTGAGATACCAGCTCTGTTCTTTAATGATAGGTCAAGTGCCAGCCTGTTGAACAGTATCTTAACCTCATTATCGGTAAGCTTTACCTCACCAAGTCCCATCTTTTTAAAGAAGTCCCGCAGTAATCCACGCATCCATGCACTAAACTGCTCCTCAATTGTAGGATCAAAGTCTTCCTTTGTCATCCTCTCAACCTTATGAGCTAGTACTTCCTGTGCGGCAAGGGTGTGTGCAGTTTCCGCATCAGTCATTCCCTCTATAGCATCCTTCTTACCACCTTGTATATCTCCTAGCTGCTTCTCATACTCAGTAGCATAGTCTTCAGGGAAGGAAGTCTTAACTAGCTCCTCTAGTTCAGAACGTTTTTCATCATTAAGAATATTGGTATCAGGATTCTTATAGCTACGATGGCCCACACCCTCATGGAGTAGAGTCATTGCCGCATCTTCTTTAGATGCTAAGTTACCAGCAACCAGATATATAGTGTCTTCTGATGGGCTGTATGCCCCCTTGACACCACGCTTGTCCATGTAGAATGGATTACTAGGCTCTGTGATAAGCTCTATCTTACTTATAATACCGGGGAATTGCTCCTTAAAGGTTTCAATAACACCATTAATATCGTCAACAGTGGGCTTCTTAGCCTCTGGAGATATAGTAACTGTATCTTCCTTCAATGAGTAGTGTGTGTTAGGATCTTTTAACGTAGCTTCATAGGCTTCAATCTCTTCCTTAGTGTATATCTTAACCTCACTATCCAGCTCTGAAGACTTATAGTAATCCTCGGCACTCCCTTGAAATTCATCGCCAAATAGTTCTGCATAATCTGATGCATTCCTTTGTACTATAGCGGTCATGGTTTCGATTTGTGCTTCACCATGCATTGACAACTTCTTATTATCGTTTGTGAATTGTTCTATTAACTCCTCATCCATCTGTAGTAACTCTTTATTCTTAGGAGCCTTACTACGGATTGCCTCAACATATCTTAATGCAGTAGCTTCATCTTTGAATTCAACATTAACTGACTCAGGAGTGGCTCCCTTACCAGCAGCCTCCATATACTGAAGCTCAACTAACTTACCTGACTTAGTTTTAAAGGCCCATACTATAGGCATTTCATTTACTGTTGTCTCAAGCTCTGTGAGATTTACATCCACATCTCTGTCAACTCTAGCAAGAATGTCTGATGGTGGGGCAGGTGAACCTTCGGGTGGCTCTATCAGGTCTGTTCTATCAAGCTTACGGCTAAGTAAATTGTTAGTCTTCCTGTCTGTACTAAGTACACGACCATGCTTTTGTAGTACATTCTTAATGAAAGGTGGGACAGGGTTACCTTTAGGATCGAGTGATGTTAATATAACACTACCACTTTCATAGGCTGCCAGAGAGTCTTCTGCATTAATATCAATATCTGTATTGAGTCTATAGATCTTCCACTCAGCACCTTTAGATAGGCCTCCGCTAACAATGAAGGCATCATCAGATCCTAGACTTTCAATGAAAGTATCTATTTTATTTTGCTCAGAATCAGAAATGGATGTGCCTGCAAGGTCGAAGATTTGTTGCACCTCAGAGGTAAGTATCTGCCAGACTTCTGGGGTGGAGGCTTTCTTGAATGGAACTTTCTTGGTTGCCTTGACAGCATCCTTGGTGAGGGTAGGTTCAGTTGTGACTACAGCTTCGGGTGCTACGTCATCGCTTACTAGGGACTTTTTTTTTAATGCTTCATTTACTCTAGCTTGTGCATCTTTTATAACTTCCTTACTCCAAGGCTTCCCCTGAACTATTGGTAACTGTTGGATAATCGGCTTACCAGCTCCTAAGGTAATCCCTGTATCTGTTTGCATTACATATGAAACATTAACATAACCCCGTGTACCGGGGAGTAGTATATCTAAAGCCTTATCAAGTGCTTCAGAAATATTAGGATGAGTCTTAAACACATTACTTTTTGGCACAGTGAAAGAAATATTCTTTATGGTTGCAACTTTTTCAGCACCAAAAACCTTCTTCCACTGAGCATCAATAGAGGCTTCGTTCATATGAGGTAGTGGTGCTTTTGGTTCTTTTGGAGAATCTATTTTTACTATATCTATTCCAAGTGTGCCTTTATTCCTATCTGTTGTTACTTTAAAACCTATCTCTTCATTATTATTATTTGTAACACCAACATTCATTGCATCACCCATCCATAGCACACCTTCTGATGAGTATTGTTCAGATCCTGATGTTATTGATATAGGCTTTTTAAAAAGAAGTTCAACACCACCCAAACCACGAGAATTAATTCTTACCTCAGGCATCTTTTTACCAGTTTTGAGCTGCTCTTCTTGGGGGGTATACTTCTCCTTGGGCGGAGTGGTAGTCTCAGTCTTAGCAGGAGCAACACCTGTCTTTCTGCCTACTGCGGAAGCCACTTCTGACTTCTGCTTATCAAGTAACATAGGGAAGTATCTTACCCTTACACTATCAAATGTATCTGGGTCTGCTGTTCCTACTAGCCAAGCAGTAAGCTTCCTCTGGATAAGCTTCCGTAACTCAGGTGGAGCCTTTGATACAGCCACAATATCTTGAGTACCACCTGTCGTAGCCATATCCTCACGTAGTTCCTTGCCAATATGGTTGTTAGTCTCCTTCCAATCAGTAGCATCCCATAAGGTAAGGTTCTTTATCCTTGGCTTCTTCATTAACTCATCAACCCATACCTCTTTAACATCATCTGTTATTGTTTCTGGTATAGTACCTTCTACTTCTGTTCTGGTAAGGGTAGGTGTGCCAACATCAGTAGGCTCAACGACTACCTCAGGTTCAGCAACTACCTCAGGCTCAACGACTACTTCTTCAACAGGTTCAACAACTACCTCTTCAACTACCGGGGGTGTGACGGGGGCTTCTGCTTCTTTCGTAACAGTTGCTGATTTAGCTATCCTTTCTTTACCTTTCGCATATAACTTCTCAATCCTTCCATCTTTATTGTACTGTGTACCATTCCATTTCTTGTCATCCTTCCACCCACCTTCATATCTTTGTCCACTAGGCCAACTATTAGTACCCTTACCATTCCTTTTCCCAACAGTCCACTTACCTAAATACTCTGTCCCATCAGGTGAGGTGAGTGTTCCTTGACCATGAAATTCCCCATCCTTAAATCCACCTACATATATCCTTCCGTCTTTTAAAGTATGTGTTCCTTGACCAGTATATTCCTTTAAGTCATCTGAACTAAGCACCCTCTTCTTTTTGTTGGCTGCGGCAATCGTCTCCTTCTTTTCTTCACGAGCATCTATGTTACCTTCAGTTTCTGCAAACACTTGCTCAGGAGTTTTAAGGTCAGCAGACTTCTGTCTACTTTCGACACCCTCTAATATTGTATCAGTAGCTACCTGTTCTTCCCGCCCTCTATATTTTTTTAACAACTGATCTAGCAGGGTAACCTTTTTCTCTACACGTTCTTCTCCTTCGGCAACTCTCTGTGGAGTGTCGGACTCTACACCTTCAGTAAGGAACCCGTTTATAAATTTAACATCTTTACCCTTAGTCTTACCACTGTATGTCTCACCAGCATTAGATAGAAGATGCAGAAACATTTGTTCTGCATCCCAGCTATGCTTCCCTGTTTTATTTACTGCATGATCACGGATAGTTTTAGCCCCTTTAAAAGTTTCACCTGCCTTCCATGCTCCTTTATTTGCCTTAGTAAATATGATATTGCCATCATAATCTATGCCATCAAACCTCCACTTAACTACCTTCTTAGGAAAACTACTTGGGTCTTCATTTCTAAATCCACTTGCCTGCTTGTAGTGAAGAACTATTTTACCTACTAAAGACTGGACAAGATCCTTAGATTCTTTGGTTTTAAAATCTAAGATAGGCCTACCAATAGGCTTGCCGTCTCTATCAAGGAGTTTTATTTTATACTTTAACTCAGGTGCAAATGGAACTGCTTCTGCTGCATCTTCCTTTGCTCCCTGTGATGCACGTTCAGACATAGCCTCTGCTTCTACCTTTGCTTCAGCATCTGCTTTAGCTGTAGCCTTCTTAGGGACAGGAGTAGGTAGTATTACAGTCTCAGAAGGAGTGATGCCCTGACCTGCAGCAATGGAAGCTGCAACTTCTACCCTTTGTTCAGGAGTAAATGAGTACCTATTCTTTTTATCAAATGGAAGTTCATTTTTCTCACCATATTTTTTTAAGGCACTGGAGTTTTTACCATGCTGTTCCTTATCAGAATATATAAGCTCATCTTTTCCTGCCCACTGCTTTAGGATCTGTGTTATTTCTTTTGATGATCCACTTTGATTTAATACAACAGGAGCTTCAGCAGTTTCTACCTTTACTTCTGGTGGGGTTATGACTTCCGCAGCTACACTATCACCCGTAACTGTACTAACCTGTTCTGTATCGGTAGCAGTTGTTTGTAAATCTGCTGGGGTAACTGCCGCAGCAGGCTGGGCCTGTGTTTCAGCTTCAGCAGGTGCAACTAATGGATCGGCAACTGTAGCAGGTGTTACCTTAGGAAGAGTACCACCCTTCTCCATATTCTTAATGACATCATTAACCTGTCTGTTATCAAGCTCCTTATTACTCTTTGCTAAGTCCAGATAAGCCTTATCACGTGGCACTCTTTGATCTTCTGGAGTTTTTACTATGCGATTTACATTAGCTTTAAGAACAGGGTCTTCATTAAGATCAAGTGGTTGAACTCTAGTAGCCTCTGCAACTGGCTCCCCTGCCCCATCAACAATCTCCTGCCTAATCCTCTCTAGTTCTACCGCCTTAGGATCTTCTACTACCTCTTCCTCTACTATGTTATGTGTGTTGGGTTCAAAAGCTGTGGCACGATCCCGTCTTTCTGTTGTCTTTTTGGGGTCTGTCTTTTCCCCCATAAGATCAGCACCCTGTTTCATGTATCCTATTTCTTCATCTATTATCCTGACAACCCTACCACCTCCGGCCTTTCTCCCTTCCTTCTGCCTGAAATCATCTAACCTCAGAAGAGCTGCTTCAGAGGAGGGAATATCTATTAATTTTCTAACTTCATGTAAAATACGTCCTTTACCTACAAAGCCTTCATCACCGGGCTGTAAAATAACCTCACCCTCTTCATCAAGCTTCTGAGGGTCACCTCTCCTGACAGGGTTACCATACTTATCTAAGTTATATACACCCTTCTCCCATTTCCCATGCCCTAGATACCCTTGTCCAAAACCTAAAACCTTACCAACAACACCACCCATCAGTGCTTCGTAGCCTACCTGCTGAGGATCAATACCATATATAGTACCTTCTCTTAGAGGGAAGGGCATCTCTGCACCAACATCTTGAAGGGCTAACATCTTGGCTTCAGATGCAGTATACTGGGAACCTGCTGACTGAAGTGCTTCTTCTAATGCTTCCCGTCCTGCTACTCTAGTACCTAATCTTCTTGCTGTACCCCATTTACCAGATGCAACCTTAATTAACTTGGCTAAACGTCCTGCACCAAAGGTGTGCCCAAAGTTTAATGGATTAAAAAAGTTACCTAGTGCTACCTTCTTTGCACTATCGTCTGCTCTATCAGATAATACTTCTAATGCGTGAACTCTAATATTTTCCTTATCCTCATCAGTCATCTCCCTACCCAATGTATCCTCTATCTTTTTCACTACCATTGGATCTGATATAATATCTATATAGTTAAACCCAGATTCAACTAATGCCTCTACCGCATTAAAACCTAAGGTTCCTGCTATCCATGTACCTACTGCACCAACACCTGCAACTGCTGCTACTTTAGCTGTACCTAAACCTGCAAGTGCACCACCAGCCATTACGAATGCCATAGTAGGAACTGATACTGCTAAGTCAAACAAGAACTGGGTAACTGGATTCATATCCTTGCTTTGATACTGGTGGATCAGACTGTTTTCATATCCAATCTCCTCAAGATCTTCCTGATTCTGTACCATCCCTTCTTCATCACCGGTGGCTCTATCAAAAAGAAACTCACCAAGCTCAACAAAAGCACCAGCTTGGTTTGCAATCAGTGACCCTGCCCTGCTTACAGTACCACCGAAGTCCTTAGCCCTACTGAAGTCACCGGGATTAGTATTCTGTCCTAGATTATATTGCTCATATATATACTCCAATTCATCTGGAGTTATGTTAGGCATCTTAGCTTTAAGCTCTCTTCTTAAATCAGATCGCTTTAACTTCCACGATTCATAAGGCATACTGGGTATGTCATATGCCGAATCTAAGTACTGCCTTTTCTTTATCCGACCCTGAGATATGTCTGGTGTTGCTACACTAGGTTTTGGCTCTGACTTTTGGAACCTTCTCTGATCTCCAGAGTATCCTGTATATTCGTTTTCCATATTAATTTTTTATAAACCTAAAGTTTGGCTAATTTTTTACCCTTATATTCTGTAGCAACATTAGCTCCAGTAGTATTATCTTTGAACCTATTGAATCTATTTTTTAAAAATTTATATCTCTTGCTTACCTTCTTATTATTTTCACCATAAGTTCCCTGACCAAATAGTAATTTATCCATCTCTGCAATAGCATCTTCCCTACTGTTAAACTTTTTTGATGTCATAGTAGGATTAAGGGCATAATTAAGTGCCTCAGCTAATCCAGCATACCCAGCACCACGCATTGTCATAAAAGATCCACCATGCCTGTATGCCATATCTCCAAGAAGCTGATGTAGCGATGGGTTGTTTTTGTATACGGCTTGGTTAAGGAACCCATGATTCTTGGTAAGAATTTTTAGATTGTTATCATATGCCCACGCAACCAAAGCCTTAGTCTGATCTGGCGTAAGCTTTAAGTCTCTCCTTCTATCCATTTGTAGAGGAGTCAAGTCAGGTTGGTTGCTGATTGCCCTGCCATTCTTATCTTTTTTAATATGGCCTAAATGACTATCCATATCTTTTGCATTAAAATAATCAACAAAAGCTCTCGCCTTTTTGCGATCTTTTATATTTAAAACATTACTTATTAGGTGATGACTTTGCTTAGGATCTTTATCTACTATCTCCCATGCATCAACTGACCCACCTAAAATTGCACGTGTATTATCATCAATGATACGACCAGAAAGGTCGGGGTCTTCATGTATTATGGTATGCTTAATAGCTTGTGCATAGTGTTCTTCGGCACTAAGGTCAGCAGGATCGGCATTGAGATCGGTAGATGAACTAACCATGCTGGCTGTATTATTAGACGGAGCTACTTTAGGTTGCGTTAATCTTTTTATATCTTCTTCTACCTGCCATTCAATATAATCTAGCCCCCCTTTACCTTTATAAAGAGGACTCTTAGGTGCAAAATTAGCTTCAACATATCCCATAGTCTTATTAAACGCAGCTTGAATCTTTCCAAGTGCCACCTTGCCTTCACCTCCATCCGTACCATCTACTCTTGCCTGATGAATGGCTTGGTTTTTAACTTCCTTAAGTTTATTCTTTATTAACTGACCAGCCTGCAACTTTTCTTCGTCACTTACAGCTCCTTCATAAGTCTGTGCACCACTTTTCCCACTCCAGATAGGTACATTATTAAATAGTTTAAACTTCATAGTACCTACTACTCTATTAAATATTATCATTGCCCTTTCTTCCGGTCGCAACTTTTCTCCTTTTGAATTTACTGTAGGAATATTCTTAAATGATTCTTCGAAAGAACTATTCCCAAGGTGATCATTCATAATACTTTCTTCTTCAGAACCAGGAGGAGGTGCAATATTCCAATCTACTGGCGAAGGTAAAGATGGGGCGTTCCCCTCAAAGTTACCTAAGCCTTCAAGTCGTTCCTTCTTGTTCCCCTCATATCTAGCCTCACCTTCTAGTTTCTTTTTATTTTCTAAGGATAGAATAAGCTTACCTGCGGGCGTACTATCTTTTAAAAGCTTAGTAGCTTCGTTGAATATATTACCGAAAAAGGTATCCGTCTCTGCTAGGTTTGATTCTATTTTGCTTAAGTTGTTATTGGAAGAAGTTGTTTCCTCATTTTTTGCTTCAAGTGCCTTTTTCTTTTGATCTTTAATCTTACGTAAGGCTTCTAAATCTAGATCTAAATCTCCTCCGTCTTCCCCATTTCCTGAATCAACAGCCACTTTATTTTCTTTAACCTTTTCCCTATCTGCGATCATTCCTTTCATACCGGGAAACTTTACCTCATCCTTAAGGAAGGCCATAAGTAAATCAACTTCAGGTTGTGACCTACCAGCAACAGTTGGATCGTACATTCCATTCTCTGTAGCATACGTCATAAACCTACTGTATGGAATATATGAATCCAGTTTTTTTATTAACGCTTCCTTTGCATCACCATCAGGCATCAGGTTGATATTCCCTATTTGTTTTCTAGCTTCTTTTGGAAAAAGATCGCTATACCTTTCCATCAATTCTATCTTACTAAACTGATGAGTCTTAACGTCTTCCATGTATTGCTCCCACTTTTTTTTATACTCTTCCTTTCCTGCAACAGGGTCTATATCACCCCATGCCTCACGTTTCCTAATTAAGGTTGCATACTTAACATTCTCTGTTAACAATCCTAGCTTGTGGGTAACATCCCGTCTATGATTTTCACTATTCATCATGCCTTTCTGCCAGTCTGCCTTTGCATACTCAGCACCTGTTGTACCACCACCATATTTTTGAGGTACATCTACTGTCTCCCCAGTCATAGGGTCTGTAGTTTGTGGTGCACTACCAAGGCGAGCACCAAAGATAGTGCCAGTTCTCTCTGCCATGTTAGCAAAAGCACCACCGGCATAGCCTATATACTTCCTTGTATTCTCAGCATCTACATTACGCTGCTCTATCTGTTTCTGCTTCAGATCATGCCGATACGGAAGCAATCTACCACTATCGTAAAATGCTATTGCACTCATAATTAATACCTTTATTAAAAAATTACTAATTAACACGACTAAAATAGTCTTGTTATTTAACGAAAATTAACTGAATAAAAAAACATGAACCCCTCCATTTTATCAGATTAATTTAACCTCAGACATTCTTAAAGATTCGGATGACTCTGCCGCACTCTATTTCTAGTACGGAATCTGGAATCACGTTGCCGAGGTGGGGCAACACCTACCCCCGAGCCGATGCCATAACCTGAACCCATCGGTGCATTCGTTCCCGGCCCAAATTTCCTTGGTGTACTACGTGTACTATACCAAGGTTCTTGATCACCTTCATACATACCATCACCATATGGATCACCAGATGAGAGATCATAGATAGGCCCAGAACTAAAGTCACCTCTTCCTCCATAACCCCCTGTTCTTCCTCTATTACCAAGTCCACCACCGGGCATATTCCCAGAACCAAATCCTTGCCACTTACTTGAACGTTTATTTGAAACTTGGTTAATAATACCGGGTGGGCCTTGTGGCCCTCTATCTGCCACCTCCATTCCACCCTGATTCTGCAGAGTCTGACTCCTGTACATATCCGTAGCTGCATTAGCAGCCATACCTGCACTTATACCTCCGTACATACTTGCGGCAGTCCCTGCAATCTGAAGCCCTGTCTGGATGCCCCTGCCCATACGACCAGCATTGTATTCATCCACCTGACCCTGTGCCATTCGGTCACTTAGTTGTAGCTCCTGCTCTCTGCCCATTCCTTGTTGTTCAATGCTTGCTTCTTCAGTAAGCATCTGGTTGCCCATCGCATCATAGTTCTGACTCATACCAGCAGCTTGAGCTGCCATTTGTTGATTGTACTGGCCTTGCTGTCCATACGTACCGGCAACATTTAAACTAGCACCAGATCTATTTAATGCAGCCGTTGATAGACCCATCTGTTCTTGAATCTGTTGACCTCGTGCTTCACTTAGGTAACGATCTGCCTGCTCATCATCTCCTAACATTCCTGTCTGCTGACCTATCCTTTGTGCATCCATAGAGAATTGTCTTAACTGTTGATCCTTCCCTGTAAACCAGCCCTGTTGTTTAGCCTTACCTAGATTAGTTGCGGCATTATTGCTTGCATCAAGAAGTAACTTGGCTGCTGCAACAGGATTAGTCTTTGCTAAACCTGCAGCAATTCCTTCCGTTTGTGCCATCACTGCATCATTACCTAACTTTGCCGCATCCATTACCATAGACTGTACTGCATCGAAAGTACCACCCTGTCTTTGCTTTGACTCTAGTTCTAATCTATAACTATCCCTTTGCTTACGCCTACCTTCCGCCCTCTCACGTAACCCAGAATAATGTTGTCTATCATCTGCTAATTCTCCTGCTCTCTTCTCACGGAATGCTGCCTGTCCTATGGCCCCCTGTGCCTGCCCAGTAGCACTTTCCATCCTGCCATATAATCTTTGTGCTTCACCACTACTTTTACCATAGCGGTCATATTCTTTATCGGCACGACCACTATACTTGTCCCGTCTTTTACCGAACCTTCCATATGTTTTCTCAGATCGATCCTTCCATTTCTTTAGCTCTGCAGGATCATGAAGCCTTGCAGCATCACCCATCTTAGAGCCACCAAGACTCTCAAAGAATCCACTAACTGCTTTGCCAATACCGAATGCCATAACTTACCTCACTTACTACGTAATTTTTTTAATATATTGCGAACTAATTTCTTAGCTCGGGTTGCTGCCGCTGGCTCAAGAGATAAAAGTCTTTCCCTATTATCATATTGATTTTTTGTAAGTGCATTTTCTGCATCTGCAGAGTGATCTGAATTAGTACCCTGTCCTGTACCACCTACTACTGGAGCATTATAACTGCCAGCACCACCAGTATTCCCGGCAGTACCTCCACCTCCCGGATTACCACCTGCCGGAGGAGAGAAATATTGAGTTGGATTCCAACCAAATACTTTTGGCCCCCCATTACCCTGTCTTAATGGATACCCAATATTAGTATAAGGGGGCTGCCCGTTATGGTAACCTGAGACAGCAGCCGGCCCCGTATAACCAAAAAACTCCCTACAATGTACTGCCCAACCCGGATGAATAGCATATGAATACGATTGCGAGCCAATACTCCAACCTATCTGTCCTGTTTGAGTTACTACATGATCCTCAAGAAGATCTTTCCAAATATCTAACGATTTTAGTACCCCCCAAGGATGTGTGCTAGCAGGAATCCAATTATCAGATAGTACAGGGTAATATATTCCACTGCTCCAACTTGCCATCATAACATGATTAAAATCATTCAGATCATTTATCAGGACATTTAGTTTTGCTGATATATCCAATGCGTCTGTAACAACTTTATTTAGTTTTGTTCTTAATTCTCCAACGTCAGTTTGCAGTGCAATAATCTGGGCAGTCTGCATTGCATCTACTTTCTTTGTTCCCATTATAAATAAATCATTTGTTTGTATTCACTCTATCTTCTGCTGTGATCTGTCCCTGAATTTTACGTGCTAACTTCTTTGCTCTTTTTTCTGGAGTAGTTTTTAATGTTATCATTGACTTAGTTTCTACTACATATACAGGTGCTGTAGCAGAATCTGTAAATTCAGCAGTTGCTGTATGGTTTGGTCTAGTTACTCCAGCTTGTGCAGTTCCACTTAAATTAGATGCAGCACCCGGTTGACTTAACTGCGTTCCACTTTTAGGAGGATGAGTTTCTTCATAAGGGCCATTGTTTGCATTAAGAGAAGATCCTGCATATGAATATGGTGTATGTGTATTTTCATGATGACTAAGTGCAGCAAATAATTCATCCATCCTTTTTAATATACCTATAGGTGATGAACCGCCACCACTTGCCACACTATATCCTGCATTTATAACACTATCTAAATCAGATGCATCTGTTATAGCTTGATTAAGTTTTACTGTTAGTCCATCTCTGGTTGCTACTACTCCATTAGATCCTGCCACTCCATCTACATCAGTAATATCTGAAACAAGTAAATTTAATTTATCTCTAAGTTCCTTAACATCATCCTGCAGATCCTCAATTTGCTCAGTCTGCATTACATCAATACTAGATATAGCCATTAACCATCCATTAATATAGCAAGTGTTTCTGCTTGTTCACTTATCATGGTTCTAAGTTTTGTTATTTCACCTTCAGCTTTTATTATCTTTGCCCTTAGTTCTGAGTTAACACGTTCCTGATCCCTGAATGCCTCCTGTGTCATAGGATCATCCAGTTGTGCAGCAACAATATTATGTCCATACCTTTCTGCTTCAGCCATAATTAACTTGGTACTCGTGGTTGTTCAATATCCTGAGGTTGTATATCTGTTTCCAATGAACCAACATATCCTCGTGGAGATAAATCTGTATTATCAATTTGCTTCCATTGAAAGATATACCCCCTACTACCTGATGGTAGATAAAACTTTTGTGTCTTCCATGTGGTAGAAGTAAAGTTCCTATCACTACCTATTTTAACTCCATCAAAATAAAACTGTAATGTTATTGTACCCTTATAAGTTATCTGTGCCTCAGAAAGCTCCTTAACAACCTTATGTGAGGCCACTGGTGCAGACATAATTTCACAACGTACCATCTCACACCCCTTGGTTGTTGCCACTTGAACTAATGAGCCTGCCTGAGCAGGAAATGGAAATATCCTAAGAGGGATAAGCTTACCCCTAACTGTAAGCCCTGCACCATTTATACTCTCACTCCCCGCATGATTACCATCTACTGCAAAATTAAAATCCATGTTACCATTGGTTGTCTTTGGCACAGCATCTATTAATGCATGATGTAATACTACTGGTGCAGTAAATTGTTGAAAATCTGCCATTACGCTGCTAATGATCCATTAAATGTTACAGACTCAATCATACCACTACGACTTTCATTCATATAATGTACCCTTGATCCAAAGGAAGATGCTGGCAAGTATATTCTTTCTTCAGTAAATTCAGTTCCAGCATTAGCTAGTTCTTTCCTGTATATAAGATTACCATCCAGTTTTACTCTGAAATCTACAACACCTTTATAGAATATATCTGCACTATGGTGCAAGGTCTGCGATTGGAATTGCTGGATAGGGAAGTGACGTAGTGATATTGTATTAACTCTTAAATTACCCTCCACCTTTACAGATATAGTCCTGAACCTTCTGAGGTCATCAAGATATAAGTCTGCTGACTGTGGCTCATTTGAGACTATAGGAGGTAAAGTGAAAGATCTTGATGGAGTAGAATCATTATTAACATATATGTGAACCTCGGGCAAATTACCCCACACTATATTTCCACTACCACTTCTTAATGGCTCATTATCTAATACTATAGTGGGGTATACAACGCTTCCTACAGTTTCAGTACCTACTGATTCAACTTTAGTATTGTCAGCAAAGAGTTCATTCCATATAGAATCACCTACATTAATTGCACTTGTATCAAATCCTACTGGCATAAGTATTGTTTTTCTTTGAGTAGAATTCCAATTAGTACCACCTATATCTGCTACAAACTCCTGTCCAACAGAATTATACTTAGTAAATACATCATATAAATCACTTGCTCCATCTAGAGCAGAAGGATTTAAGTCGCCAGCATCCAGATCATTTGCACCAAGACCAAGAAGACTAACAGCTAATGCCTCACCTCTAATACCATTTATTTCTGTAGGAGATGTTTGGGATTCCAGTGATTCATATACTATCGCAATTGAACCGAATGCTTTTGCAACTGCTGGGTCACCAGTATCAATCTTCTTACTCTTCCATGAAAGATTTTTAGCTTTTGTCCCACCAATTTCCTGAACTACAAATGTTGTATCATCTTCTGATAGTGAGTTATCGCTAGTCACTACAATTGCTTTACCTAATGCCTTTGCAAAGTATGCATGGTATGACTGTATAGATGTCTGGCAAAGCCTCATATCACCAGATGTTATCTCTAATCTAAATCCATTCCCTGTATCTCCTGCTTCCCTGCTTGCCCTAGGTCTTTGGAATAACCAGTAAACACCATCAGCTACACATGAATTAGGCTTGTCCATATTAGGTATATTGTGCTTGTCCCTTGTTATATAGCTAACTCTTCCGCCAGAATACATACAAAGACCATCACTTGCGGTCTTCCATATAATACCTCCATTGAATTCTGCCACACTGTGCCTATCACCATCCTTAATACCTCTAGCATCAGGAACTCTAAATGCTACCATTGCTTTAGGATCTGTTCCTCTTACCCTATATACTGAGTTAGTTGTGAAAACTATACCTTCACCTGCATGCTCCATGATGCCCTTTATCTCAGAATCCAAGGTGACTACTGCTTCAAGGGGCCAGTATTCAGGTGACCCATATCTTGAGAATCTCAAATCTGCATCAACTGCTCCGAAGTATAACGAACCAACTGCAGTAACATATCTGAAGAAGTCATCTGTGGTTTCTGTTTCAAAGAACTGTTTCTTCTCTTCATTATATGTCATTGCCAATGGGGGCCAGTTATCCTCCTTCATAGAATGTAGTGACATAACTGGTGTTCTTGACTTATCACGATAACCAAGTGCATTAATTTCCAATGATATATTTGTATATGCTTGTGAAGTGTATGTTTCATTATAGCTAAGTACAACAACTCCAACTGAATGTGTGGTTGCAATACCACCACTAGCATTATGGGTACATCCTGTAAATGTAAGTCCATCTGCACCCTTACCTGTATAATTAATAATCTGGTTTCCTATTAATATTTTGGTACTACCACTACCGGCAGGAAACACAGATGTGTCCGCCACATATATTGTGGAAGGTATAACATTAGTTTCTATTCCAGCTTCTAATGTTGTGGTGTCCTGATTGCGGTGCTCCATCTCTAAGACCCACTCAACGACAGTAGCATTACCACCACCATCTACAGTGACAGGAACAACAGCACTTGCACCTGTCTGACCAAGACCCGGATCACTTATAGTTGCATTAAAAGCTGCCGTATATCCACTACCCGGATTTAAAATACTTGCACCTGTAATAGCACCACCTCCAGCATCAACAGTATATGATCCAGTAAATCCTCCAGTTGCTGCATATAAAACACATCCATTATATGAAAATGTTCCTGAACCCAGATCTGTACCTGTTAAATTTATTGCTGTACCACCAGATGCTAAAGCTAACTGGAATGTATCATTAGCTTTATTAACTACAAAATAGTTTTTAGTATTAACTAATCCATCTGGCAATGCCCCGCCTACTGTTGTTGATTTTAATATTACAGACACTCCATTCACTAAGTTATGTCCTATCTTCCTAACTTCTAAAGCTCCACTATTATTTTCTATTGTTGCAACTACATCTGCTGACGAATAAACACCAACAGAACCGGTGTAACCATACGCTGCACCTGCGGGAAGTATGTTAAAATCCAAACTTGCTGAGTATGGCTTTACTCTTCCACCCTTATGTTGACTTGCGGTTGACTCATAATAACCACGAACACATCCTGTTAAATCATTAGTTGATATACCTGAATAAGATATATATTCACTCTCAATCTTAATCACTCCTGATGTAGGCCATGCAGAAGGATTCGTAGTGCCAATTAATTTAACTGTAGTATCTGTTTCATTAAGATCTTCAGCTAGTCCACTTGCATATGCTACAGAGGGTGTCTCTGCCTCATATACCTGATTTACTCTCCAAGAACCATCTATAGCATTAGGTGTTGCAGTTAAATCAAATGCTGAGTTAGTAAAATTACTAAGTTCACTAATATTATAGTTTGTATTTAAGTTATAAAAGGATGATAATGCAGCCTTTATTGCCAATGTTCCAGCAAATCCTGTACCTGATGTTGGAATAGCTAAAGGGAAGCTGCTTATAGTAGGTATAGGTATGTCTCTAAGAAACATAAACTCAGAAGAATCACCTCCATATCTATATATTCTTATCTTTGTTATATCCTCATTATCAAACCTAAAAAATTCAGGAGATAAGTTTATCTGTATACAGTCATCTGCACTATCCAATGGCTCTATACCTGCAGTTGGCAGTGGTGAAGGAACACTTTCATTATTCCACTTATCTATAAAGGAAGCCCTATAGTAAAAATCTATATTTGGCCCATAAGGATTATACATATTTGGTGCACCAACTAAATATGCAGACCTCCCTACTCTTGAAGCATCAAATGCATCTGAACTTGTATCTGCCTGACCCAACTGATATCCCTGTTCCTCTGGATCTTCACCATTCAGGGATATAATGTTATCATTCAACACATAAAACTTTTGTGCAGCTACTTCATAATTTGTAAATGATATCTGGTTCTCTCCGCCTGTTGATCCTGATACAGGTAGTACTGTTTCTGTTGTTTTAAAGAAAACCACATCCCTTGTTATTTTACTATTAAATTTAATAGCAATCTTAGGATCTTCTATTACTGTACCTTGTCCATCATATTCCAATGTATCTGGTGCATCTGTTAAATACCAAGTAAATTCATTATCTACTCCTACCATTTTATTAGCTTCATGTGCTAACCCTATTGCTGGATCTCCAGTGGTATTCCATACGCCTGAATCATACTTCCAATCAACTGATAACCACCTCTTAATGTTCCCATCTTTATCTGCTTTAGATAATCTAGTTTTTAATACCTGACCCCATGCTGAAGTTCCATTGTTATTAATACTATAGTTAATCCAAGAACCATTTATATTAGATTCATAAAATGGAACTGTAGTGTGTATATCATAATTACCACTAGCATCCTTAAATGTTCCCCATGCAAATACTCCATCATACTCTATAGGTTTAACAAAATTATAACTAAGTAATGTGGTTGCTGGTTTATCACCAGTCTTAACCATCTTCCAGTACTGGCTCCCATCGGTATGTAAAAATTTTACAAATACAAATATTCCATATGCATTTGACACACTTATTCCATCCAGAATTTCTCCAGTTAATCCAAGACCTGTCTGTTTCTCTGGCCTTCCCTTAACAAATTGCTGATTAAAATTTGGATCATAGACTGTTATGTTACCATTATCTACAACAGTCAGTAATGTACTTATTAAATGGAATGATCCTTTATCAGAAAATACTGAGCTAGTTGGAAGGACATCACGATCAATTCCATTCTGAGACTTTAAGAATCCATCTTTTATATAAACGATTCTGACGGCACTACCAGATGTATTGACTGCACGTATTGTTCTACCATCCCAGTCTATTTTATGTGCATAATCTGAGCTTGTAACACCTGCCCCTACATTATTCCTTACCTCAATTAGCTCGTTATCTCCTACGTGTCCCCAACGTCTACCATGATTACATCCCAATAGTGTATTAACTTCCAATCCTGTTCTTATAAGCCTACGTTTCTGCGTTGGAACAGGAGTCGCCAGTGGTTGATCTTGTTCTGACCAGTTATTATCAATAGTTGTAATTAATGGATAGCAATCTTCATCAATAGACCTCATGAATTTATTTTCATGACCGGGTATTGCCTCTAACTTTAATTTACCCGGAGAACCAATTACAACCTCTTTTATCCTTGCAATAAAATACTTGCGTCCACGACTGGGCCGATGAACTAAATCATAAGGTAAATTTAAACCAATTCTCCTTGGCCCCGGACGAGCATCTCCTGAGCTATGCCCACCACTTACTCTTATATAATCACCTACTGTAAAGTTTGTAAGAGTTGCTTCAACAAATTTTA